>WNFD01001999.1_pt2 | contig 20493 bp, 16 predicted proteins | sample 5400491 | NCBI WGS metagenome assembly WNFD01 (sample SAMN13153343, study PRJNA577476) | soil metagenome | isolation source: 120 cm saprolite under Douglas fir tree site 2 hole 2 replicate 2 | place: USA:California | collected 2015-04-18
GCGTCAGGGGCGCCGCCATCGATCCGCTATGACCAGCACGTCTTTGCCGGAGGCGTCGCCCCGCCGGCAGGCAGCCTCACCAATCCCCTCCAGGGAGATCGATCGTCGGCTGCGGAGGGGGAGCGGATTTTCGCCGCCATGAACTGCGACGGCTGTCATGGGGGCGGAGCCACGGGATGGGTGGGGCCGAGTCTAGTGGATGGGCGATGGCGCTACGGTGGGTCGGACGGGGCGGTGTTCCAGTCGATCTATTACGGGCGCCCGCGTGGCATGCCCGCCTACGGTGGCATCCTATCCCCCAGCGCAATCTGGAAGATCGTGACGTACCTGCGCGCCCAGCCGGTCCCCGCCGACGTCCCGACCGAGTCCTGGCTCGGGCGGCGCGCTAACGCCGTCCCAGCACCACCGCGATGATGATCTCCACCACGATGAGGACGATGATGGCGATCTCGAGCACCTCGTTCCGCACCGCCATCGCCTCCGCGTTGAGCATCGCGTAGGTCTGCCGAATGATCGCCAGTTTGTGGTCAATGCCGCGGCGCCACACGCGTCCCCGGAACAGCTCGAGCGCGGCCGCGTACACGCGCGCCAGGTAGACGTCGTCCGTCACCTTCAAGGCGTTCTCGGCCCGCTCCACGATCTCCGTCGAGTCGGCGACCAGCGTCTGCAGGCCCGTGAGCAGCGTCGCGTACCTCCGGCCGAATAGCGCGCGGGAGCGACGGTCGGCGATCCGGTCGTACATCCGCGGCAGCTCGGCATCGAGCAGCGCGTCGTAGTAGCGCAGTTCCAGTAGCTGGGCGTTGGCGAACTCGAGGACCAGCTGGACGTCGCTGTCGCCCTCGGTCGGGTCGACGATGAGGGCGCTGCTCCACGTCAGGATCGCCAGGTCATCGGGATAGTACGAGAACCAGTAGGGCAGCAGCTCGGCCCGGACGGCGTCGGCTAGGGGCCGTTGCTCGTTGAGCAGCAGCGGCACGACGTCGAAGTCGTGCAGCGTCGCGGTCGGCAAGGCCTCGCCGGTGGGACCGACGAGCCGCGTGATGCGGTACACGATGTAGTCTTCTGTCACCGGGGCGATGTGGGGGCGGGCGATTGTCGCGGCGAGGCGGGTGGTGAGCTGGTGGATGTAACGCGCGAACAGCGCCTGCAGTCCCGGCGCCGCGTCCACCGCATTCCCGAATGCCGTATAGTCGCTCCAGCTCTGGACTCCAGGATGGGGGGCAGCCTCGATGTGCAGGCGCACGGAGACGACGCCGAAGTCGAAGATGCGGGCGGAGGCGTGGACGTCGTACTGGCGATCGCACAGGGTGATGGTATCGGCGCCGAGGGCGCTGGTGATCGGCGGCGTCTTGATCTGAATGGCCTGGACCTCTGCGCGCGCCGACCTTCGCGCCTCGGCAGGATCCTGCTCCTCCAAAGCCTCCGCGCCCTCCGAGCGGTACTGAAGCGTGCGGCGCAACGTGGCGCGCTCGCGCGGCGTGCTCGCCAAGAGGTCTAGCGCGCGCTCGAGATCGATCTCGTAGCCGACGTCGTAGAGGCGGTACACCACGACCGCGCCGGCGATGCGCAAGCCCGCGTCGCTTTCCATGCGGTAAGCTATTCGTTTTGCAACAAGGCGGGCATCCGTCGAGTCGACCCTCTGGCACTCCTCGGGAGGCTCGGGGTAAGTAACTAGTAGGCGAAGGCGCAATCTCTCCCTTATCGACGAGGCCTGGTCATGCGCGTGCTTCACGCCCTGGGAATCGGTTTCACCCTGCTGGCGGCTGCCGCCTGCAGCAGCAACCCCACGACCACGGCGAATTCGTGTGGCAGCAGCGGGGCGAACGCGAATGTCAACACGACGAGTTCCAACACCTTCTCACCCGCCAGCGTCACGATCACCCATGGGCAGTCAGTATGCTGGCAGAGCGGCAATGTTCTGCACACGGTGACGGATAACGGTGGCGCGTTTGACGCTGACTTGCCGGTAGGCCAGGTTTTCGTGCATACGTACCCCGCCGCCGGGACCTACCCGTACCACTGTAAGATTCATGCCGCGATGACCGGGACTGTTATCGTCAGCTGAGGCCGTCGGTCAAGAGCAAGGCCCGGGCAGTTACAGCCCGGGCCCTTGGCGTGTCTACTCGTTGCGGAGTACTGCGGTGGGCACCGGATTCAATAGGTGGGCCAGTTGTCCACCCAGGCGTTCGTGAATCCGACGAGCTGGGACCACTTCCCCATCGCCTTGGCGACGTTGCACGAGTTGTAGTTGAACCGCTTGGTCCCGTTCCCAACGTCGCCTTGCACCAGGGACTGGCCGAGCTTGATGTTGAGGCCGGTGATCGTCGCTCCATCCACGCCATTGTTCCCGTTCGACGTGAGGTTGTTTCCCAGCAAAATACTATTGTCTATGGCCGATGGCAGGAGCCTTCGCCATCTTAGGGCGCATGAGAGCCTGGACCAGCAGGTTGGGCATCGCGGGCGGCCTGATCGGTGCCTTGGGGCTCGCCCAGGCCATGTGGGGCCCTGTGCTCGAGGGGCGGATTTCTGCAGCCGACGAGCTCCGTACCGGGGCAATCGCGGCCCTTGTGGTAGGGGTTGGCGCGCTGCTCCTCGGTCGCCGGCTTCCCAACGCCCGCGCCAAAGCGGGAGCGGCCTTCGTGCGATGGTTGGCGCTGCCCACGGCTCTCCTGCTCGGGCTCGGGTGGTACCTCATCATGAATTCCGGGACAAAGGGATATGCATATCGCGCCGCCATGCAAGCCGAACTGCGTGATCTTGTGCTTGCAGAGCAAGCGTTCCGCAGCGATTCGGGGAGATACGCCGCCGACACCAAGAGTCTGGGCCTGTCTTGGTTTCCCGCGTCAGGGGTCGTCGGCCCGACGATTACGCTGACGGCCGATGGGGTTCAGGCAGTGGTGGGCCACTCCAGCAGCAACTCCACGTGCACGGTGTTCTTGGGCGCAGCCCCGCTGGCGCCTGCCGTGAAGGCGGGGGAGCCCGAATGCAGCCCAGAGTCTCGGCATAACCCGTGGCCAGGGCTGGTGGCGCTCGGCGTCGGCTTGGTGCTGGGTGGGGTCGCAGTGGCGAGCGCCGGACGGCCGATGGGGACCGCGCCAAGTAGCGGCGTTTAGCTCGCGCGACGTGACGTGGTAGGGTCTCACCATGCCTACGAATCGACTTTAGTGTTTCACTCTTGCGAAGGAGTCAGCTCTCCGCAGCACGTCGGGAAGGCTTCTGACCCCCCCCCATGTAGGCGAGACGCTTGTGTAACGCCAGTAACGCCCATGTGAACACACGCTCTGATGCGCGCGCCGCTTCGCCCGAACCGTCCACGACCGATCCGTTACTCTAATCGCAACGTATATAGTCTTTAGAAGTACACCCGGCCATCGCTAGCGAAATCGATCGGCACCCCACCAGCCTGCAGAGGAGGGAGGGCGTATGTGGCGAAAGCGTCTCGTGATGGGGCTAGGCTTAGCAGTACTCATGAGCTGCAAGAGTTCCACCTCCCCCGGCTGCTCCGGAACCTGTGTGACGATCCAGGACTTCTCGTTTTCACCATCGGCGGTGACGATCAAAGTCGGTACAACAGTCACCTGGACCAACAGCGGGCCGGCGTCGCATACAACGACGAGCGGCAGTGGGGTGTGGGACAGCGGCGCGCTGAGCGCTCCGAGCGGCGGTGGTGGCTATGGTGGCGGTTCGGCGGGCGGGACCTTTCAGTTCACTTTCAACACGCCGGGTACCTACCCGTATCACTGCAAGATCCACCCGCCGTCGATAGCAACGTATGCGGGCTTTACCGGCACGATCACAGTGACACAGTAAGGATGCCGGTAGCCAAGCGCTCGTTGGGGCCAGGATTCTGGAACACGTCGGTGGTCTACCGGAACGCGCATGCGGGCTGACGAAGCATTCATTCGCAGATCTATGAGGGGACGTGACTCCGCACACGGCGTCGTAGTATATTCGGGAGCGCGCATGAAACTGTCACTGGTCAGATTCGTCGCCACGCTACTACTGAGCGGGCAGATGTTGCCGCTTGGCCTGCCGCTGTTGTGTGACCACCTCCAACGGGGAACGCCGGCAAACTGCGAGCAACAGATGGCATCCCACCCGTCTGGGCTGGCCCTCGATGTCACGACCCACGCTACCCCGTGCGCCAATTCAGCGCTCTGCGCGACTACGGCAAGTGCGGTCGTCGCCTTTGGGGGAGCGGTTTCCGTTTCCGCAGGAGAATCCCACATTGTCGGCTTCGGCGTTGCGACACTCGTCCCGGCCGATCCCCTCGCTCCGGTTCCCCCGCCGCCCCAAGCCTAGCCTCTCCCAAACGTAGTGTGCCCCAACGCGCCGCTCACAGTGGCGCGGGCTCCGGCGCGTTCCGCCGGCAATTGATTGGCGAGGAGAGGTATGCAATTCCGACAACTGATTCTGGTCGCGAGCGCGCTTGTTACAGGAGTCGCGAGCCCTTCGCTCGCGCAGGGATTGCCGGCGCCCATCGTCGGCGACTCGGTTCTGCAATCGCTGGTCGCTGAGGCGCTCACGCGCAACCCGACGGTGGCGCAACGGCAGGCAGCCGTCCGGGCGGCGACGCTTCGCATTCGGCCGGCCGGCACGCTTCCCGATCCTATGCTCGAGGTCGGGACGATCGACCCATTTCAGCAATTCCACGGCTTCTCCCAGATCCAATTCGAGGTGGTGCAGGAGATCCCGTGGCCGGGGCTGCTCGGCGCCCACGCAAGTTTGGCACGGGCGGTGGAGACTCAGGCTCGGGCCGGTGTGGTGGCCGCACGCCGGGAGGTGACGACCGCCGTCGCGGCAGCATACTACCGCCTGCGGTACCTCGTTGCGGCGCTTCGCACCATCGCAGACCAGCGCGGCCTGCTCGAGGCGGCAGCCCAGCTCAGCATGACGCGCTATGCGACCGGGGCAGCACCGCAGAGCGATCCGCTCCAGGCGAAGCTCGCGCGGGATCGGCTCGACGGCGAGGGATTCGGCCTCCAGGCTGAATACGCCGCCGCGGTCGCGGCCCTGAACGCGTTGCGCGACCGGCCGCCGACAGACTCGGTCGCGATAACGACGCTCGATGCGGCCGCGATCCGCAGGTTTGTCGCCGCGCTGCCGGCTACGGACTCGCTCTTGGCTGCCGCCATGGCGGCTCATCCCCGCATCGCCGCGGGTCGCGCGGCGCTCGCACAGGCGGGACATCAGGTGCAGGTGGAGCGTCTCCAGGGCCGTCCCGACTTCTTTCTCCGGTTCGACTATCAGCACAACGGGAGCGTCCCGGGCTACAAGGTCCCGGATTATCTGTCGGCTTTTTTCGGCGTGCGACTCTCCGTGTGGGCCTGGCGCAAGCAGAACCGGCTGGCGGACGCCGCGCGCGCGGACTCCACGGCTGCTGCCGCGGAGTTTCACGACACGGAGGCCCAACTGCGACGAGCAGTCGTCGAGACGGCCGCGCGGGTCGAGGCGTCTCGGCGGCGGCTCGAACTCCTGGTCGATGGTATCCTGCCCGCTGCCCAGGCCACAGTCGAATCCGTCCTGCGAAGCTATCAGGTCGGTCGCGCCGAATTCCTCACGCTGCTGTCAGTCGAAGACGCCCGTTACCGAGCCAAGCTGGAGGCAGTTGCGGTGGCGGCGGACTACCAGGCTCAACTCGTCATGCTGCGGCAGTTGACCGCAGAGGAGATGCAGCCGTGAAACGAATCTTCACTAGCCTGGTCATCGTCGCCGCGGCGTTGACCGGATGCCAGCGGAAGCCCGCCCGAAGCGACCAGATGGCAGGCATGAAGGGCCTGGGGGACACGACTGACACGAGCATGCAAGGGATGCCGGGCAGGCCTGGAATACCGCCTGCCGGTGCGGACACCTCCGGCGTGCCGGTGAACCGCACCGACGCTGAGCGACTCGGCATCACGTTCGCGCGGGCGACCGAGCGACCAGTCCGGTCCTCCCTTCGGGCGGTGGGGATCCTCAAGTACGCCGAGCCGAACCTCGTCTACGTCAATGCGCGGGTCGGCGGCTGGGTCGAGCAACTGTTCGCGGACTACGTGGGTAAGCGCGTGCAGCAGGGAGAGCCGCTGCTCGCGCTGTATTCGCCCGATCTCGTCAGTGCGCAAGAAGAGTATCTGTTGGCGCGGCGACTGAAGGACGACACGCTCGCAGCCAGCTCCCGGCGCCGTCTCGCCCTGTGGGACATCCCGCCTGATCAGATCGACAGCCTGGAGACGAGAGGAAGTGTGACACGCACGCTGTTGCTGCGCGCCGCGCGGAGCGGCGAAGTCACGGAGAAGATGGTCATCGAAGGCCAAGCGGTGAGGGCGGGGGACAACCTGTTCCAGATCGCCGACGCCCGAGTGCTCTGGGTGGACGTCGCGATCTTCGAGCAGGATGCGGCAGCGGTCCGCGTCGGCACAGCGGCGACGATCACCGTGGACGCGCTCCCCGGACGGACGTTTCGCGGAAGCGTGACGTTCATCTACCCGCAGCTCGACCAGAAGACCCGCACGCTGACTGCCCGCGTGGCGGTGGAGAACGGCGACCGCGCCATGCGCCCAGGGATGTACGCGACGGCCGAGCTCGCGACGACGGGCCGGCGGGGTGTGACCGTCCCACTCGAGGCGGTGCTGCCTACCGGGACGAAGGATCTTGTCTTCGTGAACCGCGGCGACGGCCGGTTCCTGCCGCGGGAGGTGCGCGTGGGGCTGCGGGGCGACTCTCTCCTCGAGATCGTCGAGGGCCTGAAGCCGGGCGACGAAGTCGTGGCCTCGGCGACGTTCCTGCTCGACTCGGAGTCGAACCTCGCCGCGGCGATTCAGGGACTCATGCTCCAGATGGGGATGGGTCTGAACATGGGCGGGATGCAGACGCCCCCGAAAGCGGGAGGGCGCCGGCCATGATCGAGAAACTCATCGCGTGGTCCATCCAGCGCCGCGAGCTCGTGGCGCTCGGTGCGCTCTTCGTGCTCATGGCCGGCGTGTTCTTGCTCCGCACGATGCCCGTCGACGCAATCCCGGATCTCTCGGATACTCAAGTGATCGTCTACACCGACTACCCTGGCCAGGCACCCCAGGTCGTCGAGGACCAGGTCACCTATCCGTTACTCACCACGTTCCTTGCGGTCCCCAAGGTGAAAGTCGTGCGCGGCCAGTCGATGTTCAGCTCGTCTTTCGTGTACGTGATCTTCCAGGACCGGACGGATCTCTACTGGGCGCGCTCACGCGTCCTCGAGTACCTGAACGCGATTCAGAGCCGACTCCCGGCTGGTGCCAAAACCCGACTGGGGCCCGACGCCACCGGCGTAGGCTGGGTCTATCAGTACGCGCTCGAGGGCCCCGGGTACTCGCCCGACCGGCTCCGCTCGATCCAGGACTTCCAGGTACGCTACGCGCTCCAGTCCGTGGCGGGCGTCGCGGAGGTCGCGAGTCTGGGCGGGTTCGTACGCCAATACCAGGTGCTGCTCGACCCGGCGCGACTACTGGCGTATGGGGTCACCGCGCGGGAGGTGATCAATGCCGTGCGCGGGGCGAACCAAGACGTCGGGGCGCGGACCGTAGAGGTGGCGGGCTCCGACTACGCAATTCGCGGGCTCGGCTACTTCCGCGGGGTGGAGGACATCCAGAAGGTTGCGGTCGGCGTCGGGAAAGACGGCCGACCCGTGCGGGTCACCGACGTGGCCCGGGTGACGATCGGGCCCGACCTGCGGCTCGGGATCGCCGAGCGGGACGGCAGAGGGGAGGCGATCGGTGGGGTCGTGGTGATGCGCTATGGCGAGAACGCGTTGCACGTGATCGACGGCGTGAAGCAGCGGATCGCCGAGATCGCCTCGGCGCTGCCGGCCGGCGTCCGGATCGTGCCGACGTACGACCGTTCGGACTTGATCCACGGGTCCATCACGACACTGTGGCGCACGCTGCTTGAGGAGTCGGTCATTGTCGCGCTCGTCTGCGCGGTGTTCTTGCTGCATGCGCGCAGCGCCCTCGTGGCGATCGCCACGCTGCCGCTCGGTATTCTGGTATCGCTCGCGGTCACCCGCTGGCTTGGCATCAACGCGAATATCATGAGCCTCGGCGGGATCGCCATCGCGATCGGGGCGATGATCGACGCCGCGATCGTGATGCTCGAGAATCTGCACAAGCACGTCGAGCACGAGCCGGACCGCCCGCACTGGGAGCGCGTGTTCGCCGCGGCGCGTGAGGTGGGACCGGCCCTGTTCATGTCGCTCCTCATCATCACGCTATCGTTCCTCCCGGTCTTCACGCTGGAAGACCAGGAAGGGCGGCTGTTCCGGCCCCTCGCGCTCACCAAGACTTTCGCGATGGCGACCGCGGCGCTGCTCTCGGTGACGCTGGTGCCTGCACTCATGGGGTGGTTCGTCAAAGGGAAGATCCGCGCCGAGGCGGAGAACCCGCTCAACCGCTGGGCGATCCAGCTCTATCGGCCGGTGCTGCAATGGGCGCTGCGCGCCCGCTGGCTGGTGCTGGGCTGCGCGGCGGCGATCCTCACCCTGACGCTCGTTCCCCTCGCGCGGCTCGGCAGCGAGTTCATGCCGCCGCTGAACGAGGGCTCGCTGATGTACATGCCGAATACGCTGCCCGCCCTCTCGCTCACCACCCAGCGGCGACTCCTCCAGGTGGAGGACAGCATTCTCATGACGTTCCCTGAGGTCGCGTCAGTCTGGGGTAAGGCAGGCCGGGCGAACACGGCCACCGACTGGGCGCCGATGTCGATGGTCGAGACGGTCGTCAACCTGAAGCCCGAGTCCCAGTGGCGACGAGGGATGACCCAGGATCGCCTGATCGCTGAGATGGATCAGCGGCTGCGTCTCACAGGTGTCGTCAACACGTGGACAATGCCGATCAAGAACCGGACCGACATGCTCTCGACCGGCGTGAGGACGACGCTCGCGATCAAGATCTTCGGCCCCGACCTCCAGGCCATCCAGCGCATCGGTCAGGACATCGAGCGCGCGCTCGCGCCGCTCCCGGGCACGGCGAGCGTCTACGCCGAGCGGTCGTTTGGCGGGCGCTACCTGGACATCCGTCCGGATGCCGATGCCCTCGCCCGCTACGGCCTCACCACCGGCGACGCGCAGGAGGTGATCAGTCTGGCGCTCGGTGGAGACGAGATCACGACCACGGTGGAGGGCCGGGAGCGCTATCCCGTGCAGGTGCGCTACGCCCGCGACTTCCGGGATGACCCCACCACGATCAGCCGGCTCCTGGTCGGCGGCAAGGACGGCCCGCAGGTGCCACTCGGGCAGGTGTCGGCCATTCAGTTCAGCCCCGGCCCACCGATGATCCGGAGCGAGGGCGGCTACCTCTACGACCAGGTGTCGATCGATGTGAGGGGGCGGGACGCGGGGAGCTACGTGCGCGACGCTCAGGCCGTCGTGGCGCGCGAGGTGAAGCTCCCCAGCGGGTACTGGCTGCGGTGGAGCGGTCAGTATGAGGCGATTCAGCGGGTGAAGGCGCGGCTCCAAGTCGTCGTGCCGTTGACGCTCGGGATCATCGCGCTGCTCTTGTATCTCACCTTCGGTACCGTCGCCGAGATGGCGATTGTGATGCTGTCGCTGCCGTTCGCCCTCGTCGGAGGGGTGTGGATCATGTGGCTGCTCGACTACAACCTGTCCATCGCGGTCGCCGTGGGATTCATCGCGCTTGCTGGCGTGGCTGCGGAAACCGGCGTCGTGATGCTCATCTATCTTGATCATGCCTGGCTGGATGCCGTCAAGGTCCGAGCGCGACCGACCCTCGGCGACCTCCTGACAGCGATCGAGCACGGGGCCGCGAATCGCGTGCGGCCGAAGCTGATGACGGTGCTCGCGATCATGCTCGGGCTCGTCCCTGCGCTGTGGAGTCAAGGCGCGGGGGCAAGCGTCATGAAGCGGATCGCCGCCCCGATGGTCGGTGGGATGGTTACATCGACCGTGTTGACCCTCGTAGTGATCCCAGTGCTGTATTACCTGTGGCGCCGCCGAGGGTTGAACGGTTAATGGATCGCGTCGCTTTGCTTCGCCGAGGCGTCGCCCTCGAGGGCGTGACGGTCGGCTACAACGCGCTCGAGGGCGTAATAGCGATCGCCGCCGGTCTCGCCGCCGGCTCCGTAGCGCTGACGGGATTTGGGATCGACTCCGTCATCGAGGTGACGAGCGGCGTGGTGCTCTGGTGGCGGCTGCGAGTGGAGCTCGGGTCGCGGGAACTAGGCCCCGCGGTCGAGGCGCGCGCGGCGCGGTGGGCCGGCGTCCTGCTCCTCGCCCTGGCCGTCTACATCGTAGCCGAGTCGGGGCGTCGGCTCCTGACCGGCGATCGGCCTGGGGTGAGCGTCGTGGGGATTGTGCTGATGGTACTGTCTTTGATCGTGATGCCTCTGCTTGCCCGAGCGAAGCTGCGTCTAGCAGCCAGCCTCGGCAGCCGGGCGCTACGGGCCGACGCGCATGAGACAATCGTCTGTGCGTGGCTCTCGGCGACGACGCTCCTCGGTCTGGGCCTGAACACGGGGCTCGGCTGGTGGTGGGCCGACCCTGTCGCTGCGTTGGCGATGCTGCCCTTGATCGTGCGTGAAGGGCTCGAGGCTTGGAAGGCCGAGCCCAGTGAAGAGTGAAGGAACCGTGGGCGCCGTTCTGCTACGAGCTCGCGGCGGACGCGCCCAGCGGGCATGTCGAGTTCTAGGGCGCGGGACCACCATCCTCGAGCGGCGTCGGGAACGGTAGCTGGTGGTGCACCTCCATATATCTGCACGCCGGACAACGCCGGGAGGCTGAGCGGATGGAACAACATCACCACGATCATCACGCGCAGACGTCCGGGGGCGTGAGCGGCGCGATGCTCGAGATCAGCCTCAGGAACTGTCACGACGCTGGCGACCTAACCGGGATCGAGCGCTTTCTGTCGAATGCGCCAGGTGTGCAGGGCGTGCACCTTGATCGGACCCGGGCCGTCGCCCACGTCACCTTCGATCCCCAGGCGACGAATGCGACGGCGCTTCACGACGCCCTCCGTCGGGCGGGGTACGGGTGCGTTTGCCAAGCGGCGGTTGTCGAGACCCCGGCTGAGCACCACCACGCGCCAGATGCGCACGCCGGGCACGGGGCGCACATGGTGCAGGACATGCTCCGCCGATTCATCGGGTCGGCGATACTCACTGTCCCGATCGTCCTCTACTCGCCGCTTGGCACCTCGCTCTTCGGCCGCGAGCTCGCGCCGCCATTTGGGTTGTCGCCCGGGCTCCTGGGTTTCGTCCTGACCTCGATCGTCGTCTGGTGGGGCGGGTGGCCATTCGTGTCGTCAGCAGCGCGCTCGCTGCGACAGCGCGAGCTCACGATGATGACCCTGATCGCGACCGGCATCCTCGTGAGCTACGGCTACTCGGCCGCCATCACATTCGGCTTGCCGGGCGAGCCCTTCTACGATGCCGCGGCGATGTTGACCGCCTTCAGCCTCCTCGGCCACTGGCTGGAGATGCGGAGCCGCTTCGCCACCGGCCGGGCGGTCGAGGCGCTGCTCAAGCTCGCGCCCCCCACCGCGCGGCGGGTGCGGGATGGGCAAGAGGAGGACGTGGTGCTCGAAGCCATCGCGGTGGGCGACGTCCTTGCGGTTCGGCCGGGCGATACCCTCCCGGTGGACGGCGTTGTGAACGAGGGCTCGAGCTACGTAGATGAATCGATGCTCACCGGAGAGCCCGTGCCGGTCGCGAAGGGGCCCGGCGAGGAGGTCGTGGGCGGGACCCGAAACCAGCAGGGAGCGTTCCGGTTCCGCGCGACCAAAGTCGGAGCTGATACGGCCCTGGCTCGCGTCGTCGCCATGGTCCGGGAAGCCCAGTCCTCGAAGGCACCGGCGCAGCGCCTGGCGGACCTCGCCGGTAAGTACCTGGTCATCGTGGCACTCGCGTCCGGCGCGGTCGCGTTCCTGGCTTGGCTTGTAGTTGGACACCAAGGTATCGCGTTCGCGCTGTCGGCGGCTGTTGCGGCTATCGTGATCGCCTGTCCAGACGCGCTCGCGCTCGCGACTCCGACGGCAATCACGGTTGGCGTGGGGCGGGCAGCACGTGCTGGCGTGGTGTTCAGAAACGCGACGGTTCTCGAGGCGGCTGCCAAAGTAGACACAGTCGTCTTCGACAAAACCGGCACGCTCACCGAAGGCCGGCCGTCAGTGACGGACGTCATTCCTGGGGCTGGCGTGGAAGAGGCAGAGATTCTCCGGCTCGCCGCTGCAGCGGATGCGCAGTCGGAGCACCCAATCGCCAGGGCCGTCGTCGAGGCTGCCAGAAAGCGTGCGCTCGCCATTGATCCGGCCTCCCATTTCGAGGCCGTCCCTGGCCACGGCGTACAGGCGACCGTGAGCGGTCGCGTCGTCCTGGTGGGTAACGGCCAGCTGCTTGAGCGAAACGGCATCACGCCGGGGCTCGAGCGCGAAGCGGAGAGGCTGCGAGCAGAAGCCAAGACCGCACTCTACGTGGCGGCAGATGGCCGCACGCTCGGTCTCATCGCCGTCGCCGACCGGGTCCGTGCGACGGCGAAGGGTGCCGTTTCGGCGCTCCACGACCTCGGCATCCGCGTCCTGATGCTCACGGGGGACAGCCGGGTCACGGCCGAAGCCGTCGCCCGCACGCTTAGCATCGATGATGTCCGCGCCGAGGTGTTGCCGGGCGACAAGGCGGCCGAGGTCAAGCGACTCGAGGAGCGGGGTCGGCGGGTCGCCATGGTCGGGGACGGCGTGAATGACGCCCCGGCGCTTGCTGCTGCGTCCGTCGGGATCGCGATTGGCGCGGGAACGGACGTTGCAATCGAGACGGCTGGTGTGATCCTCATGAAGGACAATCCGGCGGACGTTCCCGGCGCGCTCGTTCTTGCCCGCCGCGTGCACCGCAAGATCAAGCAGAATCTCTTCTGGGCTGCGATCTACAACCTTGTCGCGATCCCGCTCGCTGCGGGCGTGTTGTATCCTTCGCTGGGCATTCTGCTCAAGCCGGCGTGGGCGGCGCTCGCGATGAGCGCCAGCACGGTCACCGTAACAGTCAATGCCCTCCTATTGCCGAAGATCGAGACCCCCCCCCCGACGTCGCCATGAAAGTTGAGGAGGGCGTCCGGCCAGGGAAGTCACAAAGCGGAGGGCGCAGGACTCGAACCTGCAAGGGCTTGCGCCCGCCGGTTTTCAAGTTGGCGAGCACGTCCTCCGGTGGATTCTGTTGCGCTCCGTCGAGCTTCGCGCGCATCCCCGCACTTCGGGAGGGTTTCGTGTCGCTGCGCTCTCGTGACGCTGTTTGTGCCCCTGATGTGCCCCGCGCCTCGTGACAGGGTTCTCGCGCGTCGTCCGCGAGCCAGCCCCTGCGGGGCGGAGTCCGCGCCGGCGCAAACCGGACGACGAACCTGGCGGCAACACCCAGGTCCGGATACCATCTTCCTCGCCACTTCTATTCGCTGAGGAACGTCATGTCAGGTCCACGGATTGTTGTGTTCACGTGGGGGTTGCTCGTCGTCGGCACGCCCCTCGCCTGTCAACAAGCCTCTCCGGGAGGGGGCGCCGTCGCGACCTTGGTCGGGCGGCTCGACCTCGAGCGCTACAAGACCACCTTGAAGGGCCTTACTCAATTCGGCGACCGCCGCCAGGGCACCGATCGCAACCGGGCGGCGATCGACTGGATCGAGGCCCAGCTCAGGAGTTATGGCTGTCCGACTGAGCGCTTGAAGTACCAGTATACCGGACCCGCGCCGCGCTTGCCGCGACCCGACAGTGTCGCCCGGACGGCGATGCAGAGTCCGGAGTGGCGCGCGTCAGGCGGCGGCCGTCTGCGCGGCCGCCGCGCGCATACCGGCGTCAACACCGATTCCCTGGCACAGCCCGATGCGGCACTGCGCGCTCTCAATGCGCAGCCCACTACGCCGGGACCACGGGAGGAAGTGTACTGCACCAAAGTCGGCACTATCCACCCTGAGGAGATGTACATCGTGGGCGCGCACATGGACGGCCACGGTTGGGGGGAGGCCGCCAACGACGATGGGTCGGGCACGGCGCTCGTGATGGAGCTGGCGCGCGTGTTCAGCGGCCCCGACGTCCGGACAGATCGCTCGATTCGCTTCATTTTGTGGAACAACGAGGAGACCGGCTTGAACGGCAGCCGCGCCTACGTGGAGCAGCGCCGGGCGCTACAGGGGAAGGACGATCCCCCGGGCTCGGGTCGCTATCCCGAACCGCGCTGGCTCGGCATGATCCAGCACGACATGATGCTGTTCGATCATGGCATGCCGCGCGCCGACGGCACGGTCAGCCCCGAGCAGCGCCCCGAGGCAGATGTGAACATCGAATTCCAGAGCGAGTCCAAATTCGTGACCGAGTCGCAAACGCTGGCCTGGGGTTTCGAGGCGGCGAACGAGGCCTACGCCACCGATTATCCGGCAACGGTCGGCAATCACATGACCAACACCGACTCGGCGCCATTCCAGGATTGGGTCGCGTCGATCAGCCTGCGCGAGAATCAACGGGGCACCGAGATCGGCGCAGGGTGGGATCCGCACTGGCATCAGCCAACCGACCGGTTTGCTACTTTCAACGACAAGGATTTTCGGCTGGGTCTGAACGCGGCGCAAACCACGCTTGGCGCGGTGGCGAATCTGGCGGGGGCGAGTGTGAGGCCGTAGGAGTCGGGCTCGCGGTTGCCGTGGCGCAGCGTCTTGCCCCGATCAACTCAACGCGCTCGGTGCTTGTCCGCTGAGTTCCGCGTGCGTCCGCCCTGGTCCCGCAACGTCCGTCTCTGCCAGCATCTCCGGCCACGGCATGTCCGCCCACGTCCGTCGCTGTCCGCGCGTCCCGCGGAAACCGCCCACATTCTCGCCCACCATCACCGAGGCGATACGGCATGAAAAGCCGGTTAGGGGCAAGAAGGGTTCTTGTAGCCAGGCGCGTTGTCGCGTTCCTCTCGTTGATGTCCATGGTGATTGGGCAGGCGTGTCTCGAGGGGAGCCGGAAGCGCGTCCCTACCGACGAGCAGCTCGGCGCCGACGTAGAGCGTCTCGCCAACCGACTGGCTCAGGGGGACGCGTTTACCGGCGTCGTTTTGCTGTCGCACCACGGCCAACCCGTGGTCCGACGGGCGTTCGGCCTGGCCGATCGCGACGCGCGGCGGCCTAATGCGATTGACACGCCGTTTGAGCTCGCGTCCGTCAGCAAGATGTTCACCGCGGTCGTGGTCGCGCAGCTCGTAGAGCGGCACATGATCTCACTTGACGCCACCATTGGCTCTCTGCTGCCGGCGTACCCGGCGGGCCAATCCCGCTCGCAAGTGACCGTCCGTCACCTCTTGACCATGTCCTCCGGCATTCCAGATCTGTTCCGGTCGTCGCGCTTCTGGGCCGGGCTCCCGGACGTTAAGACGCTTTCCGACTTCTGGCCCTTCTTCGCCACCGAGCCGCTCGAATTCTCACCGGGGACGCGCTGGTCGTACAGCAATTCGAATTTCCTCATCCTCGGCTCCATCGTTGAGCGGAGCGAGGGCGTCCCCTTCGCGGCCGCGGTGCAGCAGCACGTGTTCCGGCCGGCCGGCATGACACGCACCAGCTATCAGTCCCAGGCGTTCCCCGAGCGCGCACGTGGCTACACGCATACGCCTCCTCGAGGGACACCCGGGGGACGCTCCGATCCGCATCGTTGGTATTCCACCGGTGCGGGCTCAACGGCGAATGGCGGCAGTGCAGCGGGAAGTCCCATGGGCGGGGGCGTATCAACCGCAGATGACCTCGCGCGGTTTGCTGAGGCTCTCCTGAGCGGTCAGCTCCTGAGTAGGGAGATGACCGAGCGTGTCATGACAGGATACGTGCCGACATCCTACGGCCGCGACGGCTATGGATTCGAAACACGGGTTTGGAATGGGGTTCGCATTGTCGGGCACGTTGGCGGGTTCACCGGCATTGCCAATCAGGTCGACTTCTACCCAGACTTGGGCTACGTGCTCGTCGTACTTGGCAACAGCGATGCGAGGGGCACCCAGGACATCGCCAATCGCGTGCGCACGCTCATCGGTGGGTCTCCCATGGCAGCCGGGCGACGGTACTAAAGCCGCTGTGCTTGATATGAAGTGCAGCATTGAGCATCATCGCGCATGGTCATGTTACGGAAACAGGCCCGGCACGAATCGACCTCCAACCCCCAGTTTGGGAGGCGAGCCTCCCAAGTCCCGCGAAGACCCGCTGACTCCCTAAGTATCCGCAGAGGATCGAGATCGGGAGTTTGTGCCCCAAATTGTGCCCCACGCATTAAGGGCCCCGGATGCTCGGGGCCCTCAGTGTCTGCGCAACAGAGCGACGGAGGGCGCAGGACTCGAACCTGCAAGGGCTTGCGCCCGCCGGTTTTCAAGACCGGTGCCTTACCATTCGGCCAGCCCTCCCGACGGTCCAACCTAGCCGCAGCGTCGCGCCTCGGTCAACGCGTCGTCGCCGGCGGCTCTGGGGGCAGGGTGTACCCGATGCTCGGCGTGTTTTTGAAGATTGAATCCGCGCGCACCAGCGCCCGCGTCGCGAGCTGTGGACTCTTGGTCCGCAACACGTCCGCCAGCGTGGCGTAGATCAGGCCGTACGTCCAGAGAATCCCCTCCGACGGACGGTCCACCCAGCCCCGCGGCCGCGCTCGCGCTGCCGTCTCCCCGTGGTACACGTCGAACACCAGCGCCGTGGTCCGCGGGACGTTCACATACCCGAGCTGCGCCACCGGCTGGATACTGTCACTCGGCGTGATCGGTTGCGACCAGAGCTTGCGGGCGAACCCCTGACCCTCGAGATACCCGGTAAGCCCGAACCCGTCGCCGTACAAGCCCACCGTCCGAGACAAATAGATCGGCCGCTTGCCGAGGTTGTCTTTGATCGCCTGCAGCACGACCACGTCCGCCCGCTCCAGATACTCCTTGCCCATCCGCTGCGGGTCGAGCTGCACCTGCACCCCGCCCAGGTTCACGGCCTGGGCGTGGTCGATCACGTAGTACTGTTGCAGGCTCGCGAGCTCCTCGTCCGTCCAGGAGAGCACTCGACCGGTGGGCTTGGGCCACTGCTGGTTCCGGTAGAACGCCGGCGCTTTGGACGGGTCGAAATCGGGCAGCGGCCGCCGCTGCATCTGCCGCAGGTACCAATCGGTGTTGGCGAGCGACAGGTTGATCACCGTGACGTCGGGCCGGATGCCCTCCACCTCCTGCGCGTACCACAGCGGGAAGGTGTCGTTGTCGCCCGCCGTGACGAGGATACCGTAGGGCTCGACGGACTGCAGCAGGTCGAAGGCGAAGTCCCGCGCCAGCGTCTCCTTGGCGCGCGAGGCGGTGAGGCGATTGCCGAACAAGGGGATCAGCGCTAGGGCGAGCACCGGCGTCGCGAGCAACCAGCGGCGCTCGGCCTCCCGCACCCGCACGACGAGCGCGTCCTGCACCCACTCCATCAGCGTTGCGAGGCCCATGCCGACCCAGATGCCCCAAAGTGCGAACGAGCAGATGAAGAAATAGTCGCGCTCACGCACCTCGTGCAGCTGCTGCGGCAGGTTGGGTGCCTGCGAGTAGCCGTACTTGAAGTTGAGATAGAAGATCAGCAGCAACGTGAACGTCGCCATCAGCACCACCATGGCGAACGCCTGTCGCAGATCAGCCTTCCAGTGGCGGTAGGCGCCGAGCAGCCCGAGGCCGCCGAAAACGACGGCGAAGCCCGCCTGGAGTCGGGTACTCCAGTCGTGCGCCCACTGCCAGCCGAAGTACTGCACCCACAGGCCGATCTGTGAGAACAGGTCGGCTTGGCGCTGGAGGATCGGCGGCTTGCCGTACTGTGCTCGCGTGAGCACGTCCCACAGCGCCGCCCGCGTGGTCGGCTCGCCTTCGTTGATCGGCGGGAAGTGGGCCGCGCGGATCGGCAGATAGACGAAGACGGAGAGGCCCACCGCCGCCACGCCGAGGGTGACCAGCGCGAAGCGCCAGTTACCCTGGTAAACGGCGAAGATCAGCGCGGCGACGTAGAGCGTGAGCGCGAGCTTGAGCGGCGTACCGCTCTCGAGCCCCGTGGCGACGATCACGCCGAACACGGTGAGGAACACGAGCCACTGCGACCATTCAATCCGCCGCCCGGCCTCGGTTGCCGCGCGGCGCTGCATTAGGGGCGGGAAGAGCAGCACCGCCACGACGGGGCCCACAAGGACGCCCATCATATGGTTCGTGGAGGTGAGGGCGAGCAGGTAGACGATGAGCAGGAGGTTGTGGTCGTGCTCTTCGCCGGCCGGCTGGTCGTCCCAGCGCACGATGAGCCAGAGGATCAGCGCGATGGAGAGCACGCTCAGCGTGTACACCTTCTCGTTCACCACCGACTGGTTCCACACGGTGAACCCCGTCGCTGCGACCAGCGCCCCGGCGAGCGCAGCGAGGCGCCGCGGCCACAGCCCCGGCACGATGGTGCGCAACCAGCGCTCTCCCACGAGGAACCAGCAGCCTGCCGCCACCGCGCTGGTCGTCGCGGCGAAGAAGTTGATCCGCATGGCATAGCCGTGGGCCCAGGGGATCAGGCCCCAGACGTGCGCGAGCAGCGTAAACAGCGGATTGCCGGGGGGGTGCGGGATGCCGAGAGCGTACGCCGCCGCGATGTACTCGGAGGTATCCCAGAACTGGGTCGTCGGCGCCAGCGTCACGACATACAGGAGCAGCGTGCCGAGCACCACCGCCGCCGCCATTGGGTAGGGCGGGCGCTCCGGGACACCGATCGGGACCGGCCCCTCGGAGACGACTCGTGCCGTCACGGGAATCTTCACCGCCGGTGCGTTGCTCATGCCTGTCCTGGTTTAGTGTCGGAACTGCCGGATGCCGGTGAACACCATGGCCAGCCCGTGCTCGTCGGCCGCGGCGATCACTTCCGCGTCCTTCACCGACCCGCCCGGCTGGATGATCGCCGCCACGCCCGCTTCCGCGGCCTCGTCCACCCCGTCGCGGAACGGGAAGAAGGCGTCGCTCGCCAGGACCGCCGCCTTGGGGTCATGTCCCTGCTGGCGCGCTTTGTGGACGGCGAGGAACGCTGCGTCCACGCGCGACATCTGGCCTGCCCCGATGCCGATCGCCGCCTCGTGCTTGGCGAGGAGGATGGCGTTCGATTTGACCGCCGCCACGGCCGCCCACGCGAACCGGAGGTCGTTCCATTCTACACCGGTAGGCGTCCGTTTGGTCACGACCTTCCACAGCGCCTCCTGTCCGGTGCCGCCGTACGCGAAGCGGTCCTGGACGAGGAAGCCGCCGCGGATCCGCTTGAAGTCCCAGGACGGCTCGCTATTGGGGCGGGGCAGCTCTACCACCCGGAGGTTCTTCTTTTCCTTGAACACGGCCGCCGCCTCGTCGTGGAAGCGCGGGGCGACGACTACCTCTACGAACAGCTCGCGCATTGCCTCAGCGCTGGCCCGGTCCACCACGGTGTTGAACGCGACCACCGACCCGAACGCCGACGTGCGGTCGGTAGCGAGGGCGCGCTGGTAGGCCTCGAGCGGCGCATTGCCGACCGCGATGCCGCACGGCGAGGTGTGCTTGACGATGACGCACGCCGGCCGCTTGCCCCACGGCGCGAGCGCGGTGACCGCACTATCCACGTCGAGCAGGTTGTTGAACGACAGTTCCTTGCCCTGGAGCTGCGTCAGCTGGCGGATGCCGGTCGGCTCGTCGGTGGTGTAGAGCGCCGCGCGCTGGTGCGGGTTCTCGCCGTAGCGCAGCGCTTGGCGGCGCTCCAGCGCCAGCGCCAGCGTGGGCGGCAACCCCTCGGTCGAGCGCGTCAGGTACTGGAGGATCGCGGCGTCGTAGGCCGCCGTGTGCGCGAATACCTTGGCGGCAAGGGCGCGCCGCACATCGGGGGCGACGCCACCCGCCTTCAGTCCGGCGAGCACGACGGCGTAATCGTCGGGCTCGACCACGGCAATCACCGCCGCATGGTTCTTCGCTGCCGAGCGGAGCATCGACGGGCCGCCGATGTCGATCTGCTCGATGGCCTGGTCGAAGGTGGTCTCCTGCTTGGCGACCGTCTCACGAAACGGGTAGAGGTTCACCGCGACGAGATCGATCAGCGTGATGCCGTGTTGCTCAAGGGCCGCGCGGTCGCCGGAGTGCGCGCGCCGCGCCAGCAGGCCGCCATGCACTTTGGGGTGCAGCGTCTTGACCCGGCCGTCCAGAATCTCCGGGAAGCCGGTGACCTGCTCGATCGGCACCACCGGGACGCCGGCGCGGCGCAGCGCCTCGGCGGTGCCGCCGGTGGAGACGAGCTCCCAGCCGAGGGCGGCCAGCTCGCGGGCGAACTCGACGAGACCGCGCTTGTCGGAGACTGAGAGCAGCGCCCTCACCAGATCTCCGTCAGGGCTTGAACGAGATCGGCGAGGCTAGCGACATCCCTCAAGTCGAGTGGACAGACGGCCAGCCGTTTCGGGCCGCCGCGACCCAGCGTGAGCACCACGTTGCCCACGCGGTCCTTAGCGCTGCCCGGCAGGAGCGCAACCAGGGAGTCGGTCACCGCCTGCTCGTAGCCTGAGACCG
>WNFD01006794.1_pt1 | contig 20473 bp, 16 predicted proteins | sample 5400491 | NCBI WGS metagenome assembly WNFD01 (sample SAMN13153343, study PRJNA577476) | soil metagenome | isolation source: 120 cm saprolite under Douglas fir tree site 2 hole 2 replicate 2 | place: USA:California | collected 2015-04-18
CACGCCGAAGCGCATCGACATGGCGGCGCACATCAGCAACGTCAACGTGAGACTACAAGAAAACCTCGGCGCGACGCTGGACGGCGATATGACGCTGTTCGGCCCGCCGCTCGAGCCGGTGCTGGGCGGGTCGTTGATCGTCTCGCGCATGAAGTACACCGAGGACATCGACATCGAGAAGTCGCTGCTCGATTTCTCGCGCCGGCCGCCCACGCCCAAGGTGCTCACCAAGTCGGCGATGCTGGTGCGCTTCGATCTCGACGTGCATCTCTCCAGGGACGTGCGCGTCGAGAACAACCTCGCCCGCGCCGACCTGAAAGGCGACCTCAAGGTCACCGGCACCTCGCGCGCGCTGGGCCTGCTCGGCTCCGTGAACACCGTTCGCGGCACGGCGACGTTCCGCGGGAACGAGTTCCAGATCGAGCAGGGCGTGCTCAGCTTCACCGACCGGCAGCGCATCCGCTCCAGCTTCGACTTCCAGGCCAGCGCGCAGGTCAAGGAGTACAAGATCCACCTGCACTCCTTCGGCACGCCGGGCGAGCCGCACGTGGCGCTCTCGTCGGAGCCGGCGCTGGCCGAGGCGGACCTCGGCTTCTTGCTCACCTTTGGTTTCGTCTCGACGGCTTTTCAACAAGCTTCCTTCAGCGCCGCCAACTCGGGCCTGGCCATCGGCGTCGAGGCGCTCAACAAAGTGACCGGTTTCTCCGAAGAGGTGCGCCGCTTCATCCCCAAGAACGCCATTTTGCGCGACCCGAACATCGACTTCGCCAGCGACTTCTCGGCGGCCACCAACCGCCTGGAGCCGATGGCGCGCTTCCACTCGCACCTGATCGACGACCGCATGGACCTCAAGGTGCTGGAAGGCATCACCACGCGCCGCTACCGCGGGGTGGTGAGCTACCAGCTCTCCGACTCGATCTCCACCCGTCTGCAGCTCGACAACGAGCACCAGACTACGGGCACCGACTTCGGCCTCGATCTTCACCTCCGGTGGGAAGGCGAATAGGTGTTCGCGCCGCTCTGCGCCGCGCTGCTTGCCGCCGTTGCCCCGCAGGACACGCCCTTGTGGTCGGCGCCGGCCGTGGCGGCGCCGCGGGTGGCGGAGATCACCTTCGAGGGGGCGGAGCCCGCGTCGGTGCTCGCGCTGGTCGACGTGCAGGTGGGCGCGCCGCTCGACGGCCGCGACGTGCGCGACTCGGTGCGCGCGCTGCACGCCAGCGCGCGCTTCTCGCGCGTGGCCGCGTACGTCGAACCGGTGGCGGCGGGCAGCGTGCGGCTGGTGTTCGTGGTCACGCCCGTGCAGAAGCTGGTTGCGGTCGCGTTTCCCGGGCACCAGGCGCTGGCCGAGAGCATCCTGCACCAGACCGCGAACCTCCAGGTCAACGCGGAGTACCAGCCGGAGCAACTGCCGCGCGCCGTCGAGGCGCTGCGCGCCGCCTATTATCGAATCGGTTATCGACATGTGGAGATCGTTCCAGCGCAGCGGGCCGCGCCGGGCGGCGTGGCGCTCGAGCTGCGCGTGAGCGAAGGGCCCGCCACGCGCATCGCCGAGGTGCGCTTCGAAGGACAGATGGGCCTCGAGTGGGACGAGTTGGCCGCCGCCTTCAGGCTGGGCGAGGGCGACGTGCTCAACCTCACGCTGCTCGACGAGGGCGTGCGCGGCGTGCGCGAGCGCTACCGCAAGTCGGGCCTCTTGCGCGCGCGCGTCGATCCGCCCCGCGTCCAGGAGCTGGACGGCACGCGCGCGCGGCTGGTCGTGCCCGTCGAGGCGGGGCCGCTGGTGCGCTTCCACATCCGCGGGAACCGCGCCTTCAGCGGCGCGCTGCTCTCGGCGCAGCTGGGCGCGCAGTCCGACGAGCCGCTCGACGCGCAGGCCGCGCAAGAGATGGCCAGCCGGCTGCGGCGCTTCTACGTCATGGCGGGCTTCTTGCGCGCGCGCGTCGTCGAGCGGGAGATGGCGGCCAAGGACGGCGCGGTCGAGCTGGTCTTCAGCGTCGACGAAGGGGCGCCGGTGCGGGTGGAGAAGATCGCCTTCACCGGCACGCTTGGAATTCCCGTCGGCCAGCTGCGCGAGCGCCTCGTGCTCATCCTGCGCGACAACATCAGCCGCGACCCCGCTTCGGGCGCCGATCCCTTCGAAGTGGAGCGCATGGGGGTGATGGGCAGCATCCCCGACCCGCATGCGGGCCGCACGCGTGTCGACCCCGATACGGTCTTCGATCCGGTGCTCTACGCGCGCGCGCTCAAGCAGATCGAGGACCTCTACAAGAGCCAGGGCTATCTCTCGGTGCGAGCCGGCCCGCCGCGGCTCGACCCCATCGGGGGCGACCCCAACCACCTCGCCATCACCATCCCGGTGCACGAGGGCGGGCAGACGCGCGTCTCGCGCATCGTGGTGGAAGGCGGCGGCGACGCGCTGGCGGCCGAGCTGGACGCGGCCATCGTCCTGCGCGCCGGCCAGCCCTTCAGCTTCTACCAGGCCGAGGAAGGCCGCGCGGCGCTCACGCAGATCTTCACCCGCCGCGGCCACTTCTACGCGCGCGTCGAGGACGAGGAGACTTTCGAGGAGGTGGGCGAGAGCGCGTCGACCGCGCGGGTCGACGTGCGCTACCGCATCCAGCCGGGCCCGGTGGTGAAGGTCGGGTTCGTCGAGGTGGTCGGACAGCGGCGCACGCAGGAAGGCATGGTGCGGGACCTGGTCGGCCTCCGGCCGGGCGACGTGCTCACGCCCGACGTGCTCGACCGCGGCCAGCAGGCGCTCCTGCGCACCGGGCTGTTCTTCAGCGCCACGCTGACGCCGCGCAACCCCGAGGTGGTCGAGGCGGAGAAGACGGTGCAGGTGCAATTGCGCGAGCGGCCCACCAGGGACTTCCAGGCCAGCGTCGGCTTCTCGCTCGCCGACGGGCCGCGCGTCACGGCGCAGTGGACGCAGGGAAATCTGTGGGGCCGGAACCTCACCTTCACGGCTTTCGGCAAGGCGGATTTCCCCTTCACACGCTTTAGCAGGGTGGCCGACAACCCGACGTGCCCGGTCGGTTCGCAATGTCCCACGCACATCGTCTATCCCGACGATCCCATCGAACGCGTCGTCGACCTCGGGGTCTCCGCCCCGCGGCTCTGGCCACTGACGACCAAGCTGCGCGCGGGGATCGATCTCATCCACGAGCGCGCGCTGCGGCCGTCGTACCAGCTCACCAAATACTCGGCGCAAGTCGGGCTCGATCTGACGCAGCGGCGGCCGCTCTACGCGGCGCTGGTATACGAAGTGGGCTGGCAGTACCTGGCGCTGGGGCCGATATCGATCGAGGACGTGCTCGCGGGCGTCGACCAGAAGGCCCGTCGCTCGCCGCCCGGGAGGATGCTCTTCGGCTCGCTGCGTCCCACCGTGGCGTTCGACTTGCGCGACGATCCGGCGCGTCCGCGCGCGGGTCTGCTGTTGCAGGGATCGGGAGATTTTCAACGCTCCTTCACGGGAACGCAGTCGGAGGCGGGCACCGTCCACGTCAATCTGCTGCGAGTGGAAGGGCTCATCGCGGGGTACCTGCCGCTGCCGTTCCTCTCCAGCATCGTGCTCTCGGCGCGAGGGGGGCGCGTGCTGCAGCTCGACGATTACTCCCAGACGCCGGGGGACCGGCGCTTCTACCTGGGCGGCGCGACCTCGCTGCGTGGGTTCCACGAGGACGAGGTGCAGCCGCAGGACCTGGTCGACCAGCTCCACACGCAGGTGCGCGCCTGCACCGCGACGCTGAGCGACATAGGATGTGTCCCCGCTGCGCAGCTCATCGCGGCGGGCGCCACCAGCGACGGAGGAGACCAGTTCGTGGCTTTCAGTGCCGAGCTGCGCGTCCCGTTCAGCAACTCGCTGGAGGTGGCGCTCTTCTACGACGCGGGCAACCTGTGGCGCACGCCGACCAGCATCCTCCACCACCTCGTGCTGCGCGACGCCGTAGGGGTGGGGATGCGCTGGCTCACGCCGGTGGGGCGCGTCGCCATCGACATCGGCGTGAACCTGCAGCCCGACGCGCTTCTGGGCGAGCCGACGTGGGGGCCGTATTTCAGTATCGACCCTCTCTAGCTTAGGCCTCGGACCTCAGGCCTCAGACCTCGGGCAAAGAAAGGGACGTTCTTCAGGCATTACCCGAGGCCTGAGGTCCGAGGTCTGAGGCCCAACGCGCGCTGTAACTACTTCGCGAGTGGCAATGGTCCCCAGGCCGGGTCGCTCGCGCCGATGTTCTCCGCCGTGAGCTGGCGCTGGCCGGAACCGTCGGTGAGCGTCATCCAGATCTGCCGCTTCCCACTGCGCGTCGAGGAGAAGAGCAGGTAGCGGCCGTTGGGCGACCACGACGGCTTCTCGTTGGTGCCCTGGCTCTGCGTCAGCCGTGTGATCTTCCCCGTCTCGACCGCCACCGTGTAGAGGTCGAAGACGCGGTGCTCGTCACGGCCGGAGAAGGCGATGAGGTCCCCTTTGGGGGACCAGGCCGGCTCCTGGTTGTAGTTGCCCTGGAAAGTGAGCCGGCGCACGTCCGTCCCGTCGGCGAGCATGCTGTAGATCTGGGGCGAGCCGGCCCGCTCCGAGACGAAGGCGATGCGCTTCCCGTCGGGGCTCCAGCTGGCCGAGACGTCGATGCCGCGTGCAGTGGTGAGACGGCGGCCGGCGGAGCCGTCGACAGGCCAGAGGTAGATGTCGGTGTTTCCTTCGTGAGTCAGTGTGTCTTCCAGCGAGGCGGAGAAGGCGAAGCGCAGGCCGTCGGGCGCATACACCGCGCCGGTGGCGAGGTCGCCCATCAGCACCAGCGGCCGCACCTGCCTGGTGGCGACGTCGACCGTGTAGATGTGCGCGCCCCCGCCGTCGCGGAAGCTGCTGAAAGCGATGGTCTTGCCGTCGGGGGTCCACGCCGGCAGCAGGTTGATGCTCGCCCCGGTCATCGGCAGCGTGCCGAAGCCGTCCCAGTCGGAGGTCACGATCTGCTTGCCCGCCTCCGACTCGCGCACGTACGCGATGCGCGTCTGGAAGACGCCCGGCTCCTGCGTGAAGAACTTCACGACCTCGTCGCCGAATCGGTGCGCGATCTGGCGCAGGCCGGCGTGGGGCGCGGAGTAGGCCCCGTGGAGCACCTCCTGCCCGCGCGCCACGTCGTAGAGGCGCAGGTCGCATTTCACCTCGACGCCCGGCGCGTCGCACGTCAGCTTGACGAGGCCCTGCGCGCCCACCGCGCTCCACTTGGAGTAGTCGATCCCGGTGAGTCCCTCGGTGGGCGCCGCGAGGAAGGAGACGGGATCGAGCAGCTTGAACAGCCCGCTGCGCTCGAAGTCCTGCCCCAGCACCGACTGTACCTGAAGCCCCACGTCCTGCGCGCCGAGCGGCCGCGCCAGCGCCAGCGGGTAGGCCTGGATGCGGCCGCCGCTCAAATCGATGACGGGCCGGTCGGTGGCGAGGAGCAGCGCGACGAGAACGATCATGGTCTGAAATTCAAGACTACTCCGGTGTCGCGCAGAGAGCGCGCCAATTCCGGCGGGGGCGGGGGCAGCTTGGTGCGCTGGATGGCGATCTCCAGCGCCTGATCGAAGAAGGCATTTCCGGATTTCTTCTGCAACTCGTGCTTGAGGATGTGTCCGTCCTTGCCGATGTACGCCAGCACGCTGGCGGAAAGATAGAGCCGCTCGCGCTCGGAGATCACCGAGGGCACCACGTAGTTCTCCAGGATAGCGTCGTGCACGGCGGTGAAGTACGCGTCGCCTTCTTCGGCGGCCTGGGCAGTCCCCTGCGGCGAGCCGGTCTTCTGGCCGGGCCGCTCCTCGTCGGGCTTCACGTCGGCGTGGCCGGCGGCGCGCGCGATCGCGCGCTCCATCAATTCCTGCCGCGTGGGCGGTCGCTTCACGGCCGGAGCGGACTTGACCGGGTCTTGCGAGAGGACCGGTCGCGGCACGGAGGGCGCGGCCCCCGGCGGCGGCGTCTCCCGGCGCGGCATCAGGTGCGGATCGCGCGGCTTTCCCAGCGCGACCAGGTGCGCGATGACCGGCTTGCGCAACGCCGGCGAGCGATCGAAGTAGCGCGGCAGCACGAAGGCCGCGACGAACACCGCCACGTGGAAGGCGATGGCGAGCGCCAGCGCCGGTTTGAAGGACGTGCGCTGCTCGATGGCGAGCACGCTCATGGGCGCCGAGTGGCTCACCGCCCGCGCAGCTCCTTGTCCGGCTCGGTGATCATCCCCAGCGACTCGACGCCGGCGCGCCGCGCGGTGGCCATGATCTCCACCACCTGTCCGTAGGGCAGGGATCGATCGGCGTGCAGGTACAGCTCCTTGTCCTTCTGGATGCGCGCGTTGGTGGCGAGCTTCGACTCGAGATCCGCCGGCGAAATCTCCGCGTTGCCGAGGAAGATGCGCCGGTCGCGCGTGATGGTGAGCACCAGCTTCTCCTCGGAGTGCTCCATCTGTTGCGCCGAGGCACGCGGCAGGTCGACCTTCACCCCGCTCTGGATGAGCGGCGCGGTCACCATGAAGATGATGAGCAGCACCAGCATGACGTCGACGAGCGGCGTCACGTTGATGTCCGTCATGGGGCGGCGGGCCCCCGAGCCCGATCCGGTATCGCTCGCAAACGCCACTACGCCGCCTTTTTGAAAATGTAGCGCTTGATGATGTTCAAGAAGTCCGCCGAGAAATTGCGCATCTCGTTGTCCAGCACACGGATGCGCGAGGTGAAGGCATTGTAAGCGACCAGCGCGGGGATGGCCGCGAACAGTCCCGCCGCGGTGGCGATGAGCGCCTCGCTGATGGGGCGCGCCACGGTGGCCAGGTTGGCGTTGCCCGCTGCGTAGATATCGCGGAACGCGCCCATGATGCCCCACACGGTCCCGAACAGCCCGACGAAGGGGGCCGCGGCGGCCGTGGTGCCGAGGAAGGGGATCTGCTGCTCGAGCGCGGTCAGCTCGGTGTTGGCGGCGCGGGCGAGCGCGCGCTCGACGTTCTCGAAGCCGCCCAGCTGATCGTGCATGGCCGCTTCCTCGGACTGCTCGGGATGCGCCTTCGTCACCTTGGACAGCTCGACGTAGCCGGCGCGAAAGACCTGCGCCACCGGCGAAAGCGGCATCTCCTCGGTGGCGGAGTAGATGGCGTCGAGCCGCTTGCTGCGCCAGAACGTGTCGAGGAAATGGACGCTCTCGCGCTGTGCCCGCCGCAGGTAGAGCAACTTGCGGAAGATGATGGTCCAGCTCATCACCGAAGAGAGCACGAGGATCAGCAGGACGCCGGTGACGATCGGCCCGCCGTGCGTAACCATCTCCAGGTAATTGAGGCTGCCGCTCATGTGGCCTGTCCCTCGCATGGCAAATCGGTAGTGTCAACGCGCGAGGGTGGCCTTTGGTCCCCCGTGTAGGTCTGAATGTCGGGAAGGGCGGGCCGTCTGAGGAGCAGGAGGGAGTGAGATGCGCCGTCTCTTGTTGATCGCCGCTCTGGCCGCCGCCGCTTCGTGCGCGCCCACCTACGAGGACGTGAGGGTGGATTGGACCTTCGGGGGACAGTCCTGCGCCGCCGCGGGCGTCGCCGACATCCACTTCGGCATCGAGGGCGAAGTCCTCACGCCCGATCATTACACGTGCGACCAGGCGGGGATAGGCGCCCAGCTGGGGCAGTTCCTCACCGGACCGTATCAGCTCACCATCCGCGGATACGACGCCTCGCGCGGCTTGCTCTACCAGACCACGCAGCAGATCATGGTCCGGCGCGGCGGCGCCAACGTCATTCCCGTCGACGTGCCCAGGGTGCCCACCGGCTCGGTGACGGTGCGCTGGACGTTCGACGGCAAGAACTGCGCGACCGCCGGCGTGACGGCCGTCAACATCAGCGTCGACAACCAGGTGATCACCGACGCCCAGAACAACGCCGACCTTCCCTGCGTTTTGAACGGGCACGAAGGCGTCACCATCGACCCTCTCACGGTCGGCCCGCACAACTTCGACTTCGTGGCCAGGACGGCCGCCGGGGGGAAATTCGCGCTCTACGGGCTGAGCCTCACCGTGGTGGCGGGACAGGACACGCCGGCCTCGCCCAACTTGCTGCCCGCCGCGCCTACCAGCGCCAGCGCGAACCTCACCTGGGCCTTCGACGGAAAGAGCTGCGCGGTGGCCAACGTCGACCACGTGCAGATCTTCTTCGACCCCCGAGCCGACGGTTCGGGCGGGACGGATTCGGGCACCGTGCCGTGCAGCAACATGGGCACCGACGGCGCGGCCGTCGAACTCGTGCCCGAGGGCTACCACTCGTTCGCCATCACCGGCATCCGCGCCGGCCACATCGTCTACTTCACGCACCACCCCCCGAGCACGCTCTTCCGCGTAGGGCTCATCTCCGATCTTTTCGTGCCGGCCGAGACTCCGTGATATCTGCCCGCCCATGCACGCCGGCGCGCCCATCGGGGTGTTCGACAGCGGCGTCGGCGGATTGACGGTCCTGCGCACGCTGACGGCGCGCCTCCCCCACGAGCACACCATCTATCTCGGCGACACGGCGCGCGTGCCCTACGGGACGCGCTCGGGCGAAGTGGTCATGCGCTACGCGCTCATGGCGGCGCGCCACCTCGCCCGGCACGGAATCAAGTTGATGGTGGTGGCTTGCAACACCGTCTCGGCGCACAGCCTGCCGGCGCTGGCCGAGGCGCTACCCATCCCGGTGGTCGGCGTGATCGAGCCGGGAGCGCAGGCCGCCGCGGCGCGATCGAAGGGCGGTCTCATCGCCGTGCTCGGCACGCCTGCCACGGTCGCGTCGGGCGCCTACCAGGCGGCCCTCCGCCGCCTTGCTCCCCTTTCGGGCGTGGTGGCGCGCGCCTGCCCCCTCTTCGTGCCGCTGGCCGAGGAAGGATGGATCGAGGGTGAAGTGCCGCGACTGGTCGCCGAGCGCTACCTCGCCGATCTGCGCCGCTCTGGCGTCGACACCGCGCTCTTGGGCTGCACGCACTACCCGCTCCTCGCGAAGACCATTGCCGAAGTATTCGGGCCACAAGTTGCCATCGTCGACGGCGCCGAAGCGACCGCGGAGGCGGTCGCCGCGCTGCTCGCCGGGCGGGGGTTGCTTCGAGAGGCGGGTGGCGCGGACCTGCCCGAACGCTTCCGGGCGATGGCCCAGCGTTTCCTCGGTCGGCCCGTCGATACGGTCGAACTGGTCGACTTGTCGCCTGGCTGAAAAGCGACTGCGGGGGCGGAAGAATGGCGGGCAGCCGGGGGTTCTGCTAAGGCTCTTGGAGGGGAGGTTCTTTCGCGCGTGAGCACGAAGACGTCGGCCCCTGTCCAGGGCTTCAACCACAACTTCCAATACCAAAGTCGCCGTTACCACGTGCAGACCGAGGATTCGGGTCTACCTCACGCCCACTACAACACGCACCTGTTCCTGGGTGGGAACATCGTCGCCTCGGTGAAGACCAGCTACGCGGTGAAGGCCCGGGAGCCCGAGTTGCCCAAGTTGGTGCGCGCGCTGATGGAGGAGCAGCACAAGGCCATGGTGAAGCGGCTCATGGCGGGCGACTTCAACGAGCGGCTCGCGCAACTTTCGGGCTCGGTCCACTACGAGCCGGGCGTGCTGGCCGACGGGACCAACACCGCCTCGTACGTCAACACGCAGGCCGCCGCGCCCGGCCAGGCTTCGCAGCTCAAGCCATCATCGCGCCCGGCGGTCAAGCCGGCTGCAAAGCCGGCCGCCCCTCCGGCCCAAGCGAAGCCGGCAGCGAAACCCGCCGCTCCTGCCGGCAGGCCCGCCCCGGCGCAGCCGGTGTGGCAGCCCTCGCCGCCGGCCGCCTCGCCGCGCACGCCCGGCCAGCCGCTGCCCGCCACCACCCGCGCCCCGGCGCAGCCGACGCGTCCAGCCGCGCCGCCGCGCATGGCTCCCGTCGCTGCGCCCGCCGCGGCCAAGCCGGCGCCTGCGCCCACCTTCTTCAGCGAAACGCCGTTGGAGATGCCGGCCGACGATCTGCCCACCCTTTTCGCCGAGGAGCTGATCAGCGAGAAGAGCCTCGACGAGGTCATCCTCGCCTTCCTCTCGGCTGACCTCGAATCGCCCAAGTAGCAACATGCGCACAGCCTCCGCCGCCGCTCTCGCGCTCTGCCCCGCGCTGACCCATGGCGCCTGCGCGGGCGGTGGCTGCCGATGATCAAGCTGTTTCACGTCAAGAAGGTCTATCCCGGAGACCCGCCGGTCCTCGACGACATCACCATGCGGGTCGAGAAGGGCGAGTTCGTCTGGCTGACCGGCCCCTCCGGCGCGGGCAAGAGCACGCTGCTCAAGCTGCTCTTCTGCGCCGAGTTGCCCTCGAGCGGGCAGATCATCGTCGGGGGACGGAACATCGGCCGCATCACGCAGGGCGCCGTCCCGTACCTGCGCAGGAACATCGGCGTGGTCTTCCAGGACTTCAAGCTGCTCGACAACCGCACCGTGCTGGAGAACGTCGGCTACGCGCTCGAGGTGCTGGGCGTTTCCGACTGGGACATCCGCGATCGATCGCTCGAGCGCCTCGAGCAGGTGGGCCTCAAGCACAAGGCGCTCTCCCTGCCCAAGCGGCTCTCCGGCGGCGAGCAGCAGCGCGTGGCCATCGCGCGCGCGCTGGTCAACGAGCCGACCATCCTCCTGGCCGACGAGCCCACCGGGAACCTCGACCCCGGCCTGACCGCCAGCATCCTGCAACTGCTCTTCGACGCCAACGCGCGCGGCACGACGGTGATCGTGGCCACGCACGACCGCACGCTCCTCACGCGCTACCACAAGCGAACCATTGCGCTCGACAAGGGAAGACTGGTGTCGGACGCATGATCGCCCACGTCGCATGGCGGCTCTCGCGGCGCGCGCTGGTCAACCTGTGGCGGGCGCCGCTGCCCAGCCTGGTCTCGGTGCTGACCATCGGGCTGGCGCTGTTCCTCGGGGCCACCTTCGTGCTGGGCCTGTTCTCGGCGCAGGCGCTCTTGACCGGTTGGGGAGCGCAGGCCGGCGTGACCCTCTATCTCGATCGCGCCATCACCGACGATCAGGGGCGCGCGCTGGCGCAGAGAATCCGCGGCGACGAGCCGCAGGTCGAGGTGACGTACGTCGACCGCGCCACGGCGCTCAAGCGGCTGCGCTCCGATCTGGGCGATCTGGCCGGCGCGCTCGACGGGCTCACGCAGAACCCGCTCCCGGCCTCGCTGGAGATCACGCCGCGCGTCGCGCTGGCGCCGGCCGACGTGCGGGTGCTGGCGGCGAAGCTTTCGCAGATGCCTTCGGTGGAGCAAGTCGACTACGGGCGCGAGTGGCTCGACAAGCTCGAGGCGCTGGGCCGCGGGGTGCGCGTCTTCGGCGCGGGCGCACTCTTCGCCGTGCTGGGGGCGGCGCTCCTGGTGGTGGCCAACACCATCCGGCTCGCCGTCTACGCGCGGCGCGACGAGATCGAGATCATGAAGCTGGTCGGCGCCACCGACCGCTACGTGCGCGCGCCCTTCCTCATGGAGGGAGCATTGCAGGGGCTCATCGGCGCGGCGCTCGCGCTGGGCGCGGTGGTGGTCTTGCAGAAGTGGCTCCTGCCGCAGGCCACACAGGCCTTCGCCTTCGCCTCGGGAACGGTTGCGCCGGACATCCTAGCTCCCCACATGGCTGCGCTGCTGGGCATCGGCGCCATGGTGGGGCTCTTCGGCAGCTGGCTCGCCGTGGCCCGGTTCCTGCGGACATGATGCCGCTCGCCGCCATGCTGCTTCTGGCCTCCGCGCCGCGGACGCTGCCCGACGTGCAGCAGCGGCTCTCCGAGGAGCGAAGCGCCGCCCAGAAGCTGGCGGGGCGCGAGTCGACGCTGCTCGGGCGCCTCGCGGATCTCGAGCGGCAGATCGAGATGGAGAGCAGGGGGCTGCGCGCCGCGCAGGCCCGGTTGAGCGATTCGACCGCCCGGTTGGCCTCGAGCGAAGCGCGGGCGAAGCAGGCGGAGGAGGAGGTGGCGCGCGCCGCCGGCGTGCTGGAGCCGCGGCTCTTCGCCCGCTATCGTCTGGGCCGCGAGGGGTATCTGCGCTTCCTCCTCGGGTCGAAATCGATCGCCGACGTGCTGCGCCGCAAGCATCTCTTCAACGCGCTGCTCGGGGCCGACCTCGACGCCCTGGCGGTGCTGCGTTCCAACGTCGACCGCGCCAAGGCGGCGCGCGACGAGCTGGCCGCGGCGCGGAGCGACTTGCAGCAGAGCGTGAAGGCCGAGTCGGAGCGCAAGGTCGCGCTTCAGGAAAGGGTCGAGCAGCAGCGGCTGCTCATCGCCTCGGTGCAGCGCGACAAGGCGCTGCACGAGCAGGCGGTGCGCGAGTTGGAGGATGCCGAGAACGCGCTACAGTCGAAGCTCGCCGACATCGAGGCGCAAAAGCCGCCCCCGCCGGCCCTGATCGCGCCCGAGATCCGGCTGCACACGTCGATCCGCAAGGCGCGGGGCAAGCTCGGGTTCCCTCTGGCCAAGGGCCGCATCGAGGTGCACTTCGGCCGCACCACCGACCCGCGCTTCGGCACCATCACGCTCCAGCGCGGCCTCGACCTGCGCGCGCCCCAAGGCACGCCGGTGCGCGCCGTGTGGGACGGGAAGGTCGTCCACGCCGGCTGGTTCAAAGGATATGGAAATCTGATCATCGTCGATCACGGCGACGGCGTGTTCTCGCTCATGGCGCACCTCGATCAGCTGCAGAGGGCGGTGGGCGATGCGGTGCGCAGAGGCGACGAGGTGGGCACCGTGGGCGACACCGGCTCTTTGAAAGGCGCTTATCTTTACTTCGAGCTCCGCGACCGACAAAAGCCGCTCGACCCCGAGCGGTGGCTGAGCCGCAACCGAAAGGCCCCTGCGCTGCTGGCCGGCGCGAAGGGAGGGGCAGCAAAATGAACCCCAAGAAGCCGCCCTTCCTCATCCTCTGTATCTGCGCGCTTTCGGGCGCGCTCCTGGCGGTGCGCGTCGCGCAGGCCGCGCACGATCCGGCCGGGCCGTACAAGAAGCTCGACGTCTTCAGCCACGTGCTCTCGCTCATCGAGAACAACTACGTCGAGCAGGTGGACGAGACCCGGCTCCTCTACGGCGCCATCGAGGGCATGGTGCGCACCCTCGACCCGCACTCAACTTTCATGGACCCGCGCTCGTACGCATCGCTCAAGCAGGAAACCGAGGGCGAGTACGGCGGCGTGGGGCTGGAATTGACCACGCGCGGCGACGACGTGGTGGTGGTGGCGCCGCTCGACGACACGCCGGCCTCGCGCGCGGGCTTCGCGCCCGGCGACCGGCTGGTGGAGATCGACGGGCAGCCGCTGCGCGGCTGGCACGAATCGGAGGTGGTGCGCGCGCTGATGGGTCCGCCGGGGACCAAGGTGGTGGTCAAGGCCCTGCGCAACTCGTGGGTCGATCCGCGCAGCTTCACGCTCATCCGCGACGTCATCCGCGTCGTCTCCGTCGAGGAGAAGCTCTTCGACAAGAGATACGGCTACGTGAAGATCAAGAACTTCCAGGACCGCACCGACGCCTATCTGAAGAAAGCGCTCGAGTCGCTGCGCGCGCGCAGCGGCGACAAGTTCGGCGGGCTGGTGCTCGACCTGCGTCACAATCCCGGCGGGCTGCTCGACCAGGCGGTCAAAGTGGCCGATCGCTTCCTCACCGAGGGCGTCATCGTCACCACCAAGGGCCGCGGCGGCAAGCACGTCGAAGTGGAGCGGGCGCACGCCAAGGACACCGAGCCGCCCTATCCGCTGGTGGTGCTGGTCGACGGGGGGACGGCGAGCGCGAGCGAGATCGTCGCCGGAGCGCTGCAGGACCAGAAGCGCGCGGTGGTCTTTGGCACGCAAACTTTCGGCAAAGGCAGCGTGCAGACGGTGATCGAGCTGGAGGACGGCTCGGGTTTGAAGTTGACGGTCGCGCGCTACTACACGCCCTCGGGCCGCAGCATCCAGGAGCGCGGCATCACTCCCGACGTGTGGGTGAAAGCCCAGGCGTCCGACGAGGACGCGCCGCGCGAGCAGAACCTGCCCGGCCACTTCAAGGGAGAGGACGTGGCCGCCGCCGCGCAGCGCGTGCCCACGCCCGCGGTGGCCAAGGCGCCGCCCGCGCTGCCCGTGGCGCCCGACGATCCCAAGGACGACGCGCAGCTCAAGGCGGCCCTCGACACGCTCCGCACCTGGGAGATGTTCAAGCGTGCGATGCCGCAGCCGCCGACCAAGGCGGCCAGCGCTCATCCGTGAGCGGCACCTGCTCGAACGCCCTGCTCCAACACCCTGCTCCTCGCACCTGCTCCTGCTCGGGCACTTTTAATACCCGAGCAGGAGCCGTGCGCGTTCAGTCCTCGCCGCCGTCACCGCCACCGGTGCGGGTGATCTTGAAGATCGTGCCGGTCCCCGGGATCTGCGGGAGCGGGCCATCCTTCGGGCCGCGGAACTTCGACCTGGGGTCGGACTGGCCGAAGTCGCGCACCGCGCCGTAGTCGACGAGATAGAGCGCGCCGTCGGGCCCGAAGAGGACCTGCAGCGGCCGGTTGATGCCGTGGATCTGCTCCGCGAAAGCCATGTCCTGCGGGTTGCGGCAGGCGGCGTGGCCTCCCGGCTCATGATACTGATCGGCCTTCTTGCAGTTGAAGGCGAAGCGCTCCAGCTCGATGCGGAAAGGCTCGTCGGGCTTGCTAAAGTTCACCAGCTCGACGTCGTGCCCGATGTCGGGCTCACCGTTGCCCGGCGAACCCGAAGTCGCCTTCGCGGCCGATCAGCGCCGCGCCCTTTCTCACCACGCCATGCACGAAGGAATCAGGGGCGAAGTCCGGGCCCACCGCTGCCACATCGGCGGGCTCGAGGGCGATCGGCAAGACCGGAGGCTGTGGGAAGAAGGACAGCACGCGGAGCACCGGCTTGTTGGCAACGAGCGCCGGTGCGTCGTCAGCCGGGCCACCCTTGGGGTTGAAGACGGCCTGTGTCGAGTCGAGGAAGCCGAAGCGGTCCGGCCAGCCGTGGTAGTCCGGCGAGCCGTCCGGATTCATCCGCGCGATCTGGAGCCGGTCGGGGGCACCGTTGGTCGGCCGCGCGCCGCGCTCGTCCTCGCCGTTCTCGGGGACGAACAGGTTGCCCTTGAGCGCGTGGTCCTTCGGAGCGAAGCGAAGGCCAAAGGGATTGCGGTAGCCCCAGGAAACCGGCTCGACCTGGTGGCGGGGACCGTCGGTGATCTTCGACCTCAAGATAGCTCGTGTTGGTTGCCGCCGCCGCCGTTGTCGTGCCCGGTGACGCCGGAGTTGGTAGCCGAGCCCTGCGACCAGTAAATGTAGCCGTCCTTCACGATGATCAACTCGGTCGGATGGTCGCCGGTGGGCAGGCCCGCGATGTAGGGTGTGACGGTGTTGGTCCCGAGGTCGAGCGTGAGGACCCGCGAGGTGTTGTTGCCGCCGCCGCTGCGCGCGCCGCGGATGCCTTGATTGGAGTCGGTGGCGAAGAGCTTGCCGCCTCTGTCCCGCGCTCGAAGACGAGCCCGATGGCGGGGCCGTCAGCCTGGTAGCCGTCGTGGGGAGAGGTCGGCTTGAAAGTACGGTCCAGCGATCCTGCGGCCATTCTTGCCGAGGACGATCAGGTGCGGCGTGAAGGGGTTGTTCGGCGAATACTTCCCCCCAAACGGGGGGAGCGTGTTGTCATTGCAGTCGCTGGGCAGCCCGGTGCCCGACTCGACCACCAGGACCTTGAAATCGTCCTTGTCGCCGAGGAAGGCGAGACCGGTGGGAAAGTTCAGGCCCTGGCGAAGACCTCGACCTTGTAGCCTTCGGGCACGACGATGTCCTCGGCGTGTCCGGGATCGTAGTAGGCCTCCTCGCTCGGGCAGGCCGCGTTCCGCCTGGTCTGGCCCACCGCGGCTGTCGCCGCTGCGAGCAATCCCAACGCCCTCCTTCTTTCCGCGGGGTGCTGCGAAGAGCCGCGTACCGGCGGCCCATGACATGCGTGGCGGCGTGTCGGAGACCTTGCTCGCGCCGTAGGACGCATTGTCAGTGCTACTCGCGCGGCGGAATGAAAGATTGGCGCGTGAAAGTCAAGACGTGCGGCGTCACGGCGGACGCATCATTCGCTGCCCGCTGCTGCCGGCGAACGCTACCCGCCTCGGGGAGAGGAAGTGCCTGCCAACTTGTTCGGTGGAATGAAGATAGTGACGGCTTGCAAGCGCAAGATAGCAACGACATAAGGCGTACAATCGAGCAATCGCGCGGCTGTTCCTCGTCAACGGCGACTCGTTCGCCACTGAGCTGCGCCGCCGGGTACTCGATAGAGAGACGCAGCGCGCTAAACTCGTTTGACAAGACTGAGCGTCTCCTCTACAGTCCCGCGCCAATCCGGGCTCAGTGTCCGGAATTTATTAGCAATTCCGAGGCACTGGAGCGCTACGAGATGACCTGGGTGGAGGTGCTGTTCCTCGCGACCTATTTCCTGGTCCTTCTCGTGCTCTCGATCTATGGCTCGCACCGCTACGTGATGGCGTATTTGTATTACAAATACAAAGGCAACTTGCCCACGCCGCCGGGCCGTTTCGAGACGCTGCCGCGGGTCACCATCCAGCTCCCCATCTTCAATGAGATGTACGTGGTCGAGCGGCTCATCGACGCGGTGGCGCGCATCGAGTATCCGCGCGACCGTCTCGAGATCCAGGTCCTCGACGACTCGACTGACGAGACACAGGGCATCGCGCGCGCCAAGGTTTCAATGTTGCGCGAGCGCGGCCTCGACATCACCTACCTGCGCCGCGACAACCGCAGCGGCTTCAAGGCGGGCGCGCTGCAGGAGGGCCTCGCGCTCGCGCGCGGCGAGCTGGTGGCGGTCTTCGACGCCGACTTCGTGCCCGGCCGCGACTTTTTGCAAAGATCGGTCAATTACTTTACCGATTCCAAGGTGGGCATGGTGCAGGTGCGCTGGGAGCACCTGAACCGCGACTCGTCGCACCTGACGCAGGCGCAGGCCATCTTCCTCGACGGCCACTTCGTCATCGAGCACACCGCGCGCAACCGCAGCGGCCGCTTCTTCAACTTCAACGGCACCGCCGGCGTGTGGCGGCGCGCCACCATCGAGGACGCGGGCGGCTGGCAGCACGACACGCTGACCGAAGACCTGGATCTGTCGTACCGCGCGCAGCTCAAGGGCTGGAAGTTCGTCTACCTCCCCGAGGTGGTCTCGCCCGCCGAGGTGCCGGTGGAGATGAACGCCTTCAAGTCGCAGCAGCACCGCTGGGCCAAGGGCAGCATCCAGACGGCGCGCAAGATCCTGCCGCGCATTTTCCAGAGCGACTTGCCCAATTCGGTAAAGATCGAAGCGTTCTTCCACCTCACCGCAAACCTGACCTACCCATTGATGATCCTGCTCACGGTGCTGATGCCGGTGAGCATGGTCATCCGCTTCAAGCACGGCTGGTACGAAGTGCTCATGCTCGATCTCCCCTTCTTCTGGACCGCCACCATGAGCGTGGTGATGTTCTACGTGGCGAGCCAGCGCGAGATCGGCATGCCGTTGTGGCAGCGGATCAAGTACCTGCCCTTCATCATGGCGCTGGGCATCGGCATGTGCGTCAACCAGTCGAAGGCGGTCATCGAGGCCATCGTCGGCTACGAGACCGGCTTCACGCGCACGCCCAAGATGGGCGTGCAAGGCAAGGACCGGACCTGGCTGCGGAAGAAGTACCGCACGCTGCTCAACGCCCAGCCGGTGCTCGAGTTGGCGCTGGGCGCGTACCTGACCAGCGCCATCTGGTTCGCGCTCGACAAGGGCATCTATTTCTCGCTGCCGTTCCTGCTGCTCTTCCAGTGGGGGTTCGTCTACGTCGGGCTCGTGAGCCTCTTGCAGGGGCGCGTGGGCGCGTTGCTGCGCTGGCTGCGACGTCCGGCCGAAGATACGGCCCCGGCGCTGGAGTAGTCTGCGCGGCTTGCTCGCGTTACGGTCGCGACAATGAAAGCGATGGTGCTCTGCGCAGGTTTCGGCACGCGGCTGCGGCCGCTCACCGACAAGGTGCCAAAGCCGCTGGTGCCCCTCTGCGGCGTGCCGCTGCTCCGCTACAACTTCGCGCTGCTGAAAAACGCCGGCGTGCGCGACATCATCGTCAACATCCACCACCTCGGGGCGGAGATGGAGAAGGGCGCGCGCGAGATCGCGGCGGCGCTCGAGCTTTCGCTCGAGGTCTCGCGCGAGGAGAAGCACATCCTCGGCACGGGCGGCGGTGTGCGGCGCGCGCAGGCGCTCATCGGCGAGGGGACGTTCTTCCTTCTCAACGGCGACATGCTCTTCGACGTCGACCTGGCCGCCGCCCTGGCCGCTCACCGGGCCTCGGGGGCTCTCGCCACCATGGTGCTGGCGGCATACCCGCGCAGCGCGACGTACGCGGCGGTGGAGGTCGACGACGCCTTCAACGTGCGGCGCATCGCCGGCCGCGGTACCCCGCCCGACGCGGGCCTGCGCAAGATGCACTTCACCGGCGTGCACGTCATCGAGCGCGAGCTGATCGAGCGGCTTCCGCCCGAGGGCGAGAGCGACATCAACCGCACCGCGTACGTGCGCCTCATCCACGACGGCGCCAAGGTGCACGGCTTTCTGCAGGGCAGCTACTGGGCCGACCTGGGCGCGCCGCGCAGCCTGTTGCTCGCGAACCTCGACATGATGGAAGGGCGCGTCCCGCTCGCGCGCTTCCTCCCCGGCGCCGACCCGTTCGCGGGCACCGAAGAGCGCATGCCGGGCCTGCGGGTCCACCCCTCCGCCCGCATCGATCCCAGAGCCACGCTGCAGCCCCCGTTGCTCATCCTCGCCGGCGCGCAGGTCTCGGGCGACGCGTGGATTGGCCCCGACGCGGTGCTGGGCGCGGGCGTGCGCGTTGACGCGGGGGCGCAGGTCCAGCGCGCCGCCTGCTGGGACGCGACGCACATCGGCCCGGGCGAGCGCGTGGTCGACCAACTCGCAGCGCCCGGCGTTCGGCTGGACTGCTGATCGAAACCCGAACCAGAACCAGGACCAGGACAACACCCGAGCACGAGCGCGTGCGCAAGCCGGGGCACGCGCGCGCCAGCGCCTTCGGCGGCGTTTCGTGGGGATCGTCGAACCTGACAACCCCGTTTCCCCAGGAAAAGCTCATTGCTCACCGGGCGACCGGAGGAACAAACGCCCTTAGTTCTGCCCGGGCGCTCGCAGCCAAGTGATGGTGCTCGGGCGAGGATCGCCCACGCGCTGAAATCTGCCTCAGAGCCGAAGATCGTCCTTGCGTCCATCGGGGGGGGGGGTTGAGATATATCCCGATATCATGTTGCGGCGCGCACAACAGGAACTCCGGTTTCGGTCTCATGGCGGCCGGCGCGACGGTGCCGGCCGGCGCAGGGGAACGCGCGTATCCCATGCGCGGCGGCCGCGGTTCGGCCGCCCAGCTGCTGTCCACGTGACGCTCCGTGTTGCCTCGCGCGTCTGGAACTTACGGACCAGCCGCTGCTATCAGGCGCTGAAACACGCCTTCAAGGCCTCACTCGGGCGGTTCGGTCTGCGGATCATCCACTTCTCCGTTCTCGGCAACCACCTCCACCTCATCGTCGAGGCGGACGACAGCGCGGCGCTCTCGCGCGGCCTGCAGGGCCTCAACATCCGCATCGCCAAGGCGCTCAACCGCGTCATGGGCCGCGCCGGACGCGTTTTTTCCGACCACTACCACGCGCGCCTGCTGGCGACGCCCACCGAGCTGGTGAGCGCAATCGCCTATGTGCCCGGCAACGCCGCGCACCACTACGGCGGGGCGCCGGGCATCGATGCGTTTTCATCTGCCGCCCCGCAGGCGGCGGCATTGCTTGCTCAGCCTCGCACATGGCTCGTGCGGACGGGCTGGCGCAGGGCCAAATGCATTCCGCATTGGATGACTTGAAATCCGCGCAGATGGTCGCGTTCACGGGTGGGGCCTCCCTCTAAACTCGTTCGGCGGGCTGTCAGCGAGCCTTCCTCGCGGAAGCGTTGCCAGCGAAAGAGCCTTCAGTCCGGCTGGTACTGCGCCAGGATGCTTCAGGCGCGCACCAGCGAGACGCGCGGCCCGAGGCCAACCGTCAGCCGCCCCGTCTCGCTCGCGTACACTTCTCCGTCGAGAAACCACCCCAGCGGGGCGCGGCCCGTCAGCTCGAGCTTTTCGCCCAGGCCCTCGAGCAGCCGATCGCGCCGCGCCGGCAGCCCGAGCAAGAGGCGCGGAAGCTCGCGCGCAAACTGCCCCGGCCCGGCGGTGAGGCCCAGCACCTGGAACGCGCCGGGCTGTTCGGTGGCGCGGCGGAAGGGCCGCAGGCGCAGGCCCGCCTCCGCGACCGACGATGCGACCACGCCATAGATGGGAACATGCGGCCACTCCTCGCCGTCGAGCCGCACGCGCAGGTCCATCGGCGCGAACAGCCGCCGCGCGAACTCGCCGTGCACCATCGACGAGGTGAACGCGCGGACGAGCAGCCGCGCGCTGGCCCACGGCCCGGCGTCGCCCGTCCGGTAGATGGCCTCGATGA
>WNFD01004307.1_pt1 | contig 20472 bp, 26 predicted proteins | sample 5400491 | NCBI WGS metagenome assembly WNFD01 (sample SAMN13153343, study PRJNA577476) | soil metagenome | isolation source: 120 cm saprolite under Douglas fir tree site 2 hole 2 replicate 2 | place: USA:California | collected 2015-04-18
GCTACCATTTCGCCGTGATTTGCTTTGCAGGAGGCAAGCTATGCGGTTTCTTGGCAAAATTCTTCGTGACGAGAGCGGCGCGACGGCGATCGAGTACGGTCTGATCGCGGCGCTCATCTCGGTGGTCATCATCGCGGCGGTGACGCTGGTGGGCTCGAACCTCAGCGGCGTCTTCAACAGCATCGCCACGGCGCTGTCGACCGCGTCGTAACCGAAACAGGCCGGCGACCGATCATCGGTCGCCTTGGGGTCAGGTCGGAAATGGGGCGCTCCGGGCAAGGGAGCGCCTCTTCTGCTTTGGCAGGAAATGCCGCCCCGAGCAAAAAAAGGGGGTGCCGCTAGGCACCCCCAGGTCTCACCTACGGGAGGAAATGCCCGTTACTGGACCGTCTCGCCATGCAGCGACAGATCCAACCCCTCGCGCTCGATCTCGACATCGACGCGCAGGCCGATCACCACATCGACCACCTTGAGGATGACGAGGCTCACGACCGCGTCATAGACGGCGACGATGCCGACGCCGATCAGCTGGTTGATCACCTGGCCGGGCCGGCATTGCCCTCGATGAGGCCGGACGTGCCGCCATACTCGCTGATGGCGAAGACGCCGGTGAGGATGGCCCCGGCCGCGCCGCCGACGGCATGCACGCCGAAAGCGTCGAGCGCGTCGTCATAGCCGAACAGGTTCTTGAGCCATACCGCGCCGATGTAGCAGGCGAAGCCGGCGCCGACGCCGATCGCCATCGAGCCGACCGGGCCGACAAAGCCCGAAGCCGGGGTGATGGCGACGAGGCCCGCGACCGCGCCGGTGCAGATGCCGACCACGGTCGGCTTGCTGCGATGCGCCCACTCGATGAACATCCAGGTGAGGCCTGCCACGGCGGTGGCGATCTGCGTCACCGTCATGGCCATGCCGGCCTGCATGCCTGCCGTCACCGCCGAGCCGGCGTTGAAGCCGAACCAGCCGACCCACAGCAGCGAGGCGCCGATGAAGGTCAGCACGACGTTGTGCGCCGGGCCGCTGTCCTTGCGCTTGCCGAGCATCAACGCGCACATCAGGCCGGCGACGCCCGAATTGACGTGCACGACGGTGCCGCCGGCGAAGTCCAGCACCTTGACCCAGGCGTCGCCGTTGCCGCTGTTGAGGAAGCCGTCGGGTCCCCACACCCAATGCGCGATCGGCGCATAGACGAAGGTCGCCCACAGGCCGATGAACCACAGCATCGCCGAGAACTTCATGCGCTCCGCGAAGGCGCCGGCGATCAGCGCCGGGGTGATGATCGCGAAGGTCATCTGGAAGCACATATAGACCGTCTCGGGGATGGTCGGCGCCAGCGGATTGGGATTGCCGATGCCCTTCGAGATGTCGCTCAGGATACCCTGCAGGAAAGCGCGGTCGAGGCCGCCGATGAACGGCATGCCCGCACGGAACGCTGTGCTGTAGTTGAGGATGGCCCACAGCACGGTGACGAGGCAGGTGATGGCGAAGCTCGTCATCACGGTGTCGCCGACGTTCTTCTTGCGCACCATGCCGCCATAGAAAAGGCCGAGGCCCGGCACCGTCATCATCAGCACCAGCGCCATCGAGGTGAGCATCCAGGCGGTGTCGCCGGAGTTGACCGTGCATTTCTCGAGCACGGCCTTCTTCGGGTCCGGATCGCCGGCGCAGGCGGCAGGCGCCGCGTCGGCGGCGGGCGCCGCCGCGGGTGCCGGTGCCGTCGCCTGCTGCGCTTGGGCGAAGTTGAGCGAAATCAGAACGACAAGCGCCGCCAGCGGCAAGAGCCGCCCGGCGAGCGCAAAAAATGAGCGAAGAGTCATGAGCTTCAAACCTCCCGTGAGGACCGTGCGCTGACGGTCGGAACGCCCCCCGATCGGGCGCCACCGGGGTTGAAATCAAGAATCATGCCAGCGCGGGAACCATGGGCGGTGGCCCGCCCTGGCGCTGCTCCGTTCGGCAGGAACGCACAGGGCCGCCCAAATTGGGCGGCCCTGTGGTGGGGTTTTGTAAAGCCTTCGGTTCCGTCGCCAGCCTGGTGGCATACCAGATAGGCCATTCTCGCCATCATCTTTCGCCTAATTTTTGGGCAACAGCCCCGATACTGGCCACTCGGTGGGCAGGCGGGGACCCCTGCCCTAGCTCTGCGCCGGCGGCGGCTGGGGCGCCTCGGGCCGGCGGTGCTCGGCCAGGAACTGGTCGAACTCGGCCTTGTCCTTGGCGAAGCGCAAGCGGTCGAGGAAGCTCAGGAAATCGCGCTGCTCCTCCTCGAGCCGGCGCAGGGTGTCGGCGCGGTACTCGTCGAAGGCGCGGTTGCCGCTCGTCGCTTCGCGCCGTTCGCCGCCGAGCCACCCTCCCGCCGCCTCGCGGACGCCCTCATTGTGCCAGCGGCCATGGCCGCGATGCTTCCAGCAACCCATCCGTCCGCTCCATATGAGAAAGGCCAGGACCGCAAGGCCCACCGGCCAGAAGAAGATAAAGCCCAGGATCATCAAGGTGATCCAGGCGGGCTTGCCGATCTCGTCCAATCGCGCCGCGATACCCAATTCCTCCTCCTCGATGTAAATGTTATTTACATTCACATAAATGGGCCGGGCCGGTGCCGGCTGTCAAGCCCGGCCGCAAAAAATCGTCATGGTGTCGGCGGCGGCGCCTCGCGCCAGATGCCGAGGCCGCGCAGATAGACCAGCACGCCGGCCTCGAGCAGATCCTCGGCCGACATCGGCAGCTTGCGGCGCGCCGCATCGCCGCGGGCGAACAGCGAGGCGACACCGTGCGACAGCGACCAGACGTGCAGCCCCATCATCAGCCCCGGCGGCCGCTGCGCCGCCGGGAGCCGCGCCGCCAGCGTCTCGGCGGAACGCCGCAGCACGGCGAAGGCGCGCTCGCCCGCCTCGACCAGGTCGGGATAGGCATGGAGCGGCAGGCCGGCCTCGAACATGGCGGAGTAATAGGCGGGCTCGCTGCGGGCGAAGGCGAGATAGGCCTTGCCGACGCGCGTGAAGGCGGTGAAGGGGTCGGGCAGGCCGTTGTTCCAGGCCTGGTCGAGTTCGGCTTCGAAGCGGACGAAGCCGCGCCGTGCCACGTCGGCGATGAGCTCGTCGCGATCGCGGAAATGACGGTAGGGCGCGGCCGGGCTGACCCCGGCCGAGCGCGCCGCCTCGGCCACGGTGAAGCCGACCGGCCCCTTTTCGGCGATCAGCTCGAGCGCTGCCTGGACCAGCGCCTCGCGCAGATCGCCGTGATGATAGCCGCGGCGCCGATGTCCCATGCCTGCTCCGATGTGAAGCCCTCTTACATGATAGCCGCTCCGACGGCAGCGACCAACTCGTCGATCCCCTCTCCCCTCGGGCAGAGGGAAGAAGCGAGTAGCCAGCGCCGCGGACGAGCGGCTACGCTCCGGCGCTGATTGCAGGGGGCGCAAGCACATGGGGTCGTTCTGGTCGTTGCTCAACGAGCGCGCCCTCTCGGTCGCGGTGGCGCAGGGCGCCTTCAGCTTCGAGATCTCCTGGTTCGGCATCCTGCTCATCGTCGGCGCGATGCTGCTGTGGCGCTATCTCCGCCGACGCTAGGAGCGTCGCTGGACAAGGCCGTGGCCGCGCCCGCGAGGACCCCGCGACGATGCTGGCCGAGCCCTTCGACGGCCGCACCTCGGCGATCGCGCATGGCTCGCAGCAGGTGCTGGCGGGGATCGGGCTATGGCCGCTGGTGGCGGCCGAGGCCGAGCCGATCCTCGAGATCCGCGTCGCCGATGGCGGCTCGCCGCTGTTCCTGCATTACGACCACCACGCTGTCGGCGACCATCCGCTCGGCTACATCGTCGAGAACCGCGTGCTGCGCCGCGCGCTGATGACGCGCGCCGCGCAGCTCGCGACTCTCCGGCATCTGGCGCCGCTCGCGGTCGAGCGCGTCGAGCGCGAGGCCTCGGGCGCCACGGCCTATCTCGCCGATGGAAGCCGCCTGCGCGGCGAACTGGTGGCGGCGTGCGACGGGCGCGGCTCGCCGCTGCGCCGCGCCGCCGGCATCAAGACGGTGGAGTGGAGCTACCCGCAGACCAGCATCGTCTGCACCGTGCAACACGAGATGCCGCATCGCGGCGTCGCGGTGGAGCATTTCCTGCCGGCCGGCCCGTTCGCCATCCTGCCGATGACCGGCAACCGCTCGTCGATCGTGTGGACGGAGCGCGCCGATCTGGCGCCGCGCCTGCTGGCGCTCGACGCGGCGTCCTTCGCCGTCGAGCTGGGACGCCGCTTCGGCGATTTTCTCGGCGCGCTCGAGGTGGTGGGCCCGCGCTTTTCCTATGCGCTGTCGCTGCTGCATGCCGAGCGCTACGCGGCGCCGCGCCTCGCGCTGGTCGGCGACGCCGCGCATGTCATCCATCCCATCGCCGGGCAAGGCCTCAACCTCGGCATCCGCGACGTCGCCGCGCTGGCCGAGCTCGTCGTCGATTCGCGCCGGCTCGGGCTCGACATCGCCGATGCGGGCGCGCTCGCGCGCTACGAGCGCTGGCGCCGCTTCGACAATCTCATGCTCGCCGCCGTCACCGACGCTCTCAACCGGCTTTTCTCCAACAGCGTGCCGCCGGTGAAGCTGGCGCGCGATGTCGGCCTCGCTGTGGTCGATCGCCTGCCGCCGCTCAAGCGCTTCCTGATGCGCCACGCCATGGGCGTCGTCGGCGAGCTGCCGCGGCTGGTGCGCGGCGAGCGCCTGTGAACCGCGGTGGACGCGCCTCTTCACGTTTCATTAGCTTAGTTTTGTCACCTATGCCGGCCAGGGCCGACGCGCGCCGAGGATGTTGGGGGACTTGCCACATCGCGCGCGTCCGCGCGGCGCGATGCGGTCTTGTCGCGCGTCGGCCCGAACACGGCGGCGGGAGTCGACTTCGTTGGGGCGATCGGCGCGGCGGACGATGAGCCAGCAGGGACGGCGATGGCTCGCCCTTGCGCTCGTCGCCGCTGCCCTCGCGCCGCGCCTGGCCCGCGCCGCGGACGGCGACGGCAGGATCGAGCTGGGCGGCGTCGAGCGCCGCTACTCGGTGCATGTGCCGGCCAGCGCCGGCGCGGCGCCGCCGGCGCTGGTCATCGTGCTGCATGGCGGCGGCGGCCATGGCCGCGGCGCGGCGAAGCAGACGGGGTTCAGCGCCGAGGCCGACCGTCAGGGCTTCATCGCCGCCTACCCGGACGGCAGCGACCGCGCCCGGCCGCTGGTGAACCTCGCCGGCAAGCCGGGCTTCCTCACCTGGAACGCCGGCGCGTGCTGCGGCTATGCCGCGGCGCATGGCATCGACGACGTCGCGTTCCTGCGCGCCGTCATCGCGCAGATCGCGCGCGATCATCCGATCGACCGCCGCCGCATCTATGCCACGGGCCTGTCGAATGGCGGCATGATGGCCTATCGGCTGGCCTGCGAGGCGAGCGACCTCATCGCCGCGGTCGGCATCGTCGCCGGCTCGGTGGTGATCAAAGGCTGCGCGCCGGCGCAGCCGGTGGCGGTCATGCACATCCACGGCAGCGCCGACGAGAACGTGCCGCTCGCCGGCGGCATCGGCCGCAAGTCGCTGGCGCATCAGCTCTACCCGCCGGTCGCCGACTCGATCGCGCTGTGGGTGCGCGCCGATGGCTGCGCCGCCGCGCCGCTGCAGGAGCGGCCGGCGCCCGGGGTCAGCGAATCAAGCTATTCCGGCTGCGCCGCGGGCACCGCCGTGGTCTTCGACCTGATCGAGGGCGGCGGCCATTCCTGGCCGGGTGGCGAGCGCATGGCCAAATTCCTCGATCCGCCGGCGACCGCGATGGCGGCGACGCCGGCGCTGTGGCGCTTCTTCGCGGCGCATCCGAAGCCGTGAGCGGCTAATCGCGGCCGCCCATCGCCTTTGCCTTCCACAAATCCCAGGCGCGGCCGACCAGCGCGGCGTTGGTCGCCATGGAAGCCGCCGATTCCCGGTCGGTGAGGAAGGTGACTTCGCCGAGGCGCAGCGCTTCCGACTCGAGCTTCGCGTTGACCTCGGCGTAGATGGCGCGGAACACCACCTGGCGCACGGAGTCGCCGACCACGACATCGCCGTGGCCGCGCATCAGCAGCACCGCGGAATTGCCGAGCTTCTGGGCCAGCGCCGCGCCCAGCGCCGGGTTGCGCACGAGCATGTCGGTGCCGTCGCCGCCGGCCTCGCGGATCTCGAAGATGGGCACGCCGGCGCCCAGGAACGAGCTCATGTGATAGATCGGCTTGAGCGGCACGCCGGTGACGCCGAAGGGAATGACCGCCGGCGAATGGCTGTGCACGATCGCCTTGACCTCGGGATGCGCCTTGTAGACCTCGCTGTGGATGAAACGCTCGAGATAGAGCGCGCGGCCCTGCGCGTCGACGGCGTTGCCGGAAAGGTCGAATTCGAGGATGTCCTCGGCTTTGACCAGCCCCGGCGCCATGCTGCGCGCCAGCAGGAAGCGGTTGGGGTCCTTGTCGCTGCGCGCGCTGACATGGCCGAAGCCGTCGACCACGCCCTGGTCGTAGAGGATGTGGTTGGCCGCGACGACATCCTCGACCAGGGCACGATCGGGCGTAGCGGATTGGGCGAAAGCCGGCGCGGCGAGCAGCAGCGCCGCGGCAAGCGGACCCGGCAATAGACGCATCACGACGCGCTCCTCCCCGATTGGCCGGCCCTCAAGGACACTCGGGCGGCATTGCCACCCGCGCACGCCCACTTATACATCGGCGCGGTCCAAGATGCCTAGTCACGGCCGGCCGGTTCCGGCTTTGCTGGCGCTGGCGCAAATCCCCGGCTAAGCTCGGCGGCAACGGGCCCGGGAGGTCCGGCCAAATCGGGAGGAGTGGGCTATGCACGAAGATTGCTGCGGCAAGCATGCGGTGCCGCGCCGCCAGGTCCTGCAGGGCGGGCTGGCCGCCGCCGCGGTCGGTGCAGTGGGGGCGGCGGGCAGCGCCGCGGTCGCGCCGCGCGCCGCCACGGCCGCGCCCGCCGGCGGGGCGCGCGCCATCGACATCCACGCGCATTATTACCCGCAGGCCTATCTCGACGTGCTCGGCGAGGAGGGCAAGCAATACAATTTCGACTACCGCGCGGCGCCGGACGGCTTTTTCATCGGGCCGCAGCGCTACGAGACGAAATTCACCGACTTGACGCTGCGCCTCGCCGACATGGATGCGCGCGGCGTGCAGATGCATGCGCTGTCGCTCACCGCGCCCATGCTCTATTTCGCCGAGCCCGCGGTGTCGCAGCGGCTGGCGGTGGCATGGAACGACGGCGCGAGCGCCGCGCACCAGGCGCATCCCGACCGCTTCGTCGGGCTGGCGACGCTGCCGATGGGCGATCCCGATCGCGCCGTCGACGAGCTCAACCGCGCCAGCCAGCTTCCGGGCATCCGCGGCGTCTATCTCGGCACCAACATCCAGGACCGCGATCTCGACGACCCGATGTTCCGGCCGGTCTTCGCGCGCATCGAGGCGCTGGCGCTGCCGGTGTTCCTGCACCCGCTCAAGACCGTCGGCGGCGAGCGCCTGGGCGTCAAGCCCTACTACCTCAACAACCTCATCGGCAACCCGCTCGACACGGCGATCGCCTGCGCGCATCTCATCTTCGGCGGCGTGCTCGACCGCTACCCCAAGCTCGATGTGTGCCTGCCGCATTCGGGCGGCGTGATGCCGATCCTGATGGGCCGCTGGGACCACGGCACCAAGGTGCGCCCCGAGCTCAAACACATGCCGCGCCCGCCGAGCGAGTATCTGCGCCGCTTCACCTACGACACGGTGAGCCACTCGAAGCCGATCATGCAGTTCGTCATCTCGCAGGTCGGCATCGAGCGCATCGTGCTCGGCAGCGATTACTGCTTCGACATGGGCGACGAGCGCCCGGTCGAGGTGGTCGAAGCGCTGGGCCTCGACAGCGAGCAGCGCGAGCTGGTGCTGCGCGACAACGCGGCGAAGCTGCTGAAGGTGAAGGTCTGATCCTTCGACTCGCGCGCCGCGCGCGGGGCTCAGGATGAGGAAAAATGAGAGTGGCATCGCCAATGGCGATGCAGAATTCCCCTCATCCTGAGCTGGCGCGCGTGGCGCGCCTGTCGAAGGACGCACGGATGATTATGCAGCGAAGATGAGCGCCTACGTTTACATCCTGCTCTGCCGCGACGGATCCTACTATGTCGGGACGACGCGCGACTCGCTGGAGCGGCGCGTTGCCGAGCACAACGAGGGCAGCTTTGGCAGCTATACGTCGCCTCGCCGCCCGGTGCAGCTCGTCTTCCACGAGGAATTCGACCGCGTCACCGATGCCATCGCGGCCGAGCGTCAGCTCAAAGGCTGGCGGCGTGCGAAGAAAGAAGCGTTGATTCGCGGCGACTATGAAGCCTTGCGGGAGCTCGCGTGGGGTTGGACGAAGGAAAAGACGTGAGCATCGTGCGTCCTTCGACTCGCGCGCTGCGCGCGCGGCTCAGGATGAGGAAAAACGAGAATGGCATCATCGCTGTTGATGCAGAGAAGAAAGCCCTCATCCTGAGCGGCCGCCGCAGGCGGCCAGTCGAAGGACGCACGGACAGCCTTGCAGCTCTCGCGAATCTCAGCCGCGCTTGGGCTCGCGCGCCAGGCCAGCTTTCGCGAGCGCGCCGAGGTAATCGGCCCAGCGCCGCTCCTGCTCCTCGCCGAGCTGATAGAGGTAGCGCCAGGAATAGATGCCGGTGTCGTGCAGGTCGTCGAAGGTGATGCGCACGGCGTAATTGCCGACCGCCTCGACGCCGATCATGCCGACGCGCGCGCGGCCGTGCACCAGCTGCTTCTGCCCAGGGCCGTGCCCCTGCACTTCGGCGGACGGGCTCTCGACGCGGAGATATTCGGCGGGCAGGCGAAAGCGCTTGCCGTCGTCGAAGGCGATCTCGAGCACCTTCTCGGCCTGCTTCAGCCGCAGCTCGGTCGGCCAGTGCTCGGTGCCCGCTTCGCTCACGGCGCGGGCTTCGTCTGGTACTTCGCCTTCTCGGCGTCGTCGAGCGCGCGCGCCTCGTCGACCAGCATGATCGGGATGCCGTCGCGGATGGGATAGGCCAAGCCCGCCTCGACGCTCACCAGCTCCTGCGCCGCGCGGTCATAGCGCAAACTCGCCTTGGTCAGCGGGCAGACGAGGATCTCCAGCAAGCGCGGATCGACGTCGGCGGGGTTGTCGGCCATGGCGGATGCTCCTTGTTGCTCAGTGCCGCACGCTTTCTTCCGGCGCGTCGCCGCCCAGCGCCGCCATTTCCATGAGCGCGGTCAGGAGGCGTGCGCGCTCCGCGCCGTCCTTCGCCTCGAGCAGCGCCTGCTTCTCGCCGGGCGCGAACGGGCAGGCCATGGCGAGCGTGGTGACCAGCCGCTCGTCGGCGCTCGCTTCGATCGCCTTCCAGTCCGCGCTGATGCCGTGGCGCTGGAAGAACGGCTTGATCGCCGCCAGCAGCCGGCTGCGCTCGGCCGCGGCGAGCGACCGGCCGTCCTCGGCGAGATCGCCGCGATAGGGCGCCCAGTCGGGCACGATGCGGCGATAGAGCCGCTCGCGCGGCAGCTCCTCGGCGATGTCGAAGCGCGCGACGCCGGCGAGCGTGACGAGATAGCGCCCGTCATCGGTCTCGCTCCACGCGGTCATGCGGCCGGCGCAGCCGCGGCGATAGACCGCCGGCTCGCCGGCATCGCCTTGTCCGTCCTGCGGCTGCACCATGCCGATCAGGCCCGCGGCGGCGAGCGCATCGCGCGTCATGGCGAGGTAGCGCGGCTCGAAGATGTTGAGCGGGAGCCGGCCGCCCGGCAACAGCAGCACGCCCGTGAGCGGAAAGATCGGCAGCGTCGCCGGCAGCTGCGCGAAGCTCGGCTCGAAGGGCGAGCGGCTCATGCGAAAAGAATCGACGACAGGCGCTTGCGCGCCGACACGGTCAGCGGATCGGTCGGCCCCAGCGCCTCGAAGAATTTCAGGAGCTGCTTGCGCGCCGCCTGCTCGTTCCATTCGCGGTCGCGCCTGACGAGCTCGAGCAGCGCGTCGATCGCCGGTTCGCGCTCGCCCGAGCCGAACAGCGCCGAGGCGAGCTCGAGCCGCGCCTGATGATCCTTGGGGTCGCGCGCGATGCGCTCGCGCAGCTCGCCCAAAGCGCCCTTGGCCTTCTCGCCGGATTCGGCGAGCTCCAGCGCCGTGCGCGCCGCGGCGATCTCGGCATGCCCTGCGGCTTCCGGCGGCGCGCGGTCGAGCGTCTGGCGCGCCTTGGCGAAGTCCTTGCGCGCGATCGCCGCGCGCGCCAGCCCGGCCAGCGCGTCGACATTGCCGGGCTCGTGCTCCAGCACCTGGCCGAAGATGTTGGCGGCGCGCGGCATGTCGCCGGCGGCGAGGGCCTCCTTGGCCAGCGCCACCGCCTCCTCGATGGGCGAGGGGCCGGCGGGTGCGCCGGCGCCGCTCGCCAGCCGGCTCACGAACTGCTTCACCTGGCTCTCCGGCAGCGCGCCGACGAAGCCGTCGACCGGGCGGCCGTCCTTGAAGGCGTAGACCGCCGGGATCGACTGGATGCGCATCTGCTGGGCGATCTCGGGGTTCTGGTCGATGTCGATCTTGACCAGCCGCACCTTGCCGCGCGAGTCGCGCACGGCCTTCTCCAGCGCCGGCCCGAGCTGCTTGCAGGGCCCGCACCACGGCGCCCAGAAATCGACCACCACCGCCGCATCGTGCGAGGCGTCGACCACGTCGGCCATGAAGCTGGCGGTCGAGCCGTTTTTGATCACATCGGCGCCGTTTGCCGCGGCCGCGGCGCCGCCAAGAATCGGTTCCATCTGCGCAATTCCCCTGGTTTTCCCCCTAAGATGGCGGCCCGACCCGCCGCTGACAAGCATCCCTAGGGCGCCGCCGCGCGGTCGATGTCCCCGAGCGCGACGATGCGGGGCCGGTGCCCGCAGGCGGCGATGAAGCGCAGCAGATCCGCCGGCGCGACCGCTGATGTCGCGGTGTTGACCAGCGGGTGGTAATTGAGCGGGGCATGCTCGAGCATGTCGGCGTCGAGCACCACGGCGACGCGCCGCTCGCGGTCGTTGACGAGCGCGAAAGGCGTGACGCTGCCGGGCGTTACGCCGAGCACGCTCTGCAACAGCTCGGGGCTGCCGAAGGAGAAGCGCGGCGCGCCGAGCCGGGCGGAGAGCGCGTTGAGGTCGAGGCGGCGGTGCTCGAGCACGACCACCAGCCACAACCCGCCCTTGCGGTCCTTGAGGAACAGGCTCTTGCAATGGCCGCCCGGCAGCGTGCCGCGCAGCATCACCGATTGGGCGACGGTGTGCAGCGGCGGATGGTGGTGGGTGACGTGGCGGATGCCGAGCGCGTCGAGGCGGGCGAAGAGCTCGTCCGGCGTCAAGGCCATGCGCGTCGCGCTCAGCGGCGCTCGGGCGGCGGCTGCAGCGGCCCGGCGGTCCAGCGGAAGCCGGTGAGGATGTTGTCCTCGAAGCGGCATTCGACGGCGACGTCGCGGGCCAGCACGTCGCCCTCCGCCACGTTCCGGCGCACGCCGCCGACCGTCGCGACCATCGAGCCGACGCTGGCGCCGGCCGGGTCCGGCGCCGCTGCCGCCTTGGTCACCTTGATCCGGCCGCCGGGAAACGCGTCCTGCATCAGCTCGCCGCAGCGGTCCGACAGACTCGCCTCGCGCAGCCCGCAGCCCGCCAGCGCCGCCGCGACGAGGCCGAGCAGCATGCCCGTCCCGCCCGCGCGGTATCGCGCGACCCCTGCTGCCGTTCGGACCATCAAGCGCACCGCCATTTCTGCCCTCTCCCGCCTGCGGGCACAACCCGGCCGACCGCTTTGCGGTCGGCCCCGCGAGGGTTCGATCGCAGAGCGATCGAACGGGTTGTGGGAGGGACCCGTCGCCCCAGCGACGGGAGGGTGAGGGGAACCCGCCCACGCGCGCAAAAGCCTGCACCAGCGGCGACCGCGCCCGCGCTTGCAAACGCGGCGCGGCTTTGTATGATGCGCGCCTTGCCGCGGCAAGCCTGTTGTTGCCGCGGCATCGGGGCGCGGGCGTAGCTCAGGGGTAGAGCACAACCTTGCCAAGGTTGGGGTCGAGGGTTCGAATCCCTTCGCCCGCTCCAAAAATGCCAGCCATATCAGGAGACGGTCGCCGAAAGGTCGCGGCCGTCTAAGTTTCGGGGGGAAGCGCCGGGGAAACAGCGGGAGAGTTTTCTGGCTGGACGTGGAAGATTCGGGCCTAATGAGTCACCTGCGGAGCCGTGTATAGCGGATTTTGATTCCGCCATTCCCAGGGTCGAATCCTGGCGCCCCAGCCAACCAGTCTCGGCTTTCTTGGTTTTCCTCGTGCCGGTCACAAGATCGCTCGAGACGTAGTAGCGGTAGCGCTGTCCCTGCTTGATCGCATGGGTCGGCGTCAGCCTGCCGCCTGCCTCGTCGAAGAGCTTGCCCATGAGGGGACTCGGAGCGACCTTGGCGGGGGGTCGGCGGCGGCCTGGGCCCTGGTCCGCCAACTGCTCTTGGATTGCTTCCCATAGCTCTTTTTCTAGGATCGCGTCATGCTGGCCCGGGTATCGGGTCCCTCTGTGGGTCTGCGCGATCGTCAGGGCGCGCGAATAGCGAGGTCCCTATGAGTCGGCTCATCATTGCTGCCGTTTCGCTTGCGGCCTTGGGCTTGGTTTCAGGCGCGCCGGTCGCCCGCGCCGACGATGCCGGCGAAGCGGTATTCAAGAAAAACTGCTTCATCTGCCACACAGTCGAAGCAGGCAAGAACAAGGTCGGCCCGAGCCTCAACGGGATCGTGGGACGGAAGGCTGGAACTGTTCCCGGGTTCAGCTACACCAGCGCCAACAAGAATTCCGGCGTCACCTGGGACGAGGCGACGCTCGACACCTACATCACCGATCCCCGGAAATTCATCCCCGGCACCAAGATGACGTTCGCGGGCTTGAAGGACGCCGACGACCGCAAGGCACTGATCGCCTTTCTCAAGAACCAGCATCCGTAGGCGTCGCGCCGCCTCGCGCTGTTGACACGTCCTCGATTGTTCGCCGCCGATTGACAACTAGGCTGGCAGTGGATGACAATGATAAGCTATGGGCCGCGGCTCGCTGAGACTAGCGGGCGCAAGGTGTGGTCCGTGTCACCTTTGGCGTAGCGACCGCTCGGACGAGCGGCGCAGGGGGTACGGCCATGGCGAGTGTGAAGTCAGCCATCGATGCAGACGTGAGCGCCGCTCACCCAGCTCATTTACAATAAAGTCCGAAGATAAAAAAATGTGTTTCCCTTTACTTCATATCCTAAGCCTTTAGGAGCAACGATGAGTTAGGGATGGTTGTAGCGCTCATACTAGTTTTAGTAGCGATCGGCTCAGTGTTGTTTCATTTTCTGAGCCCGTGGTGGTTTACGCCGATTGCCTCAAACTGGCGTTACATCGATGACACGATCATCATCACGTTCTGGATCACCGGGGTCGTTTTCACTGCGATCGTTTTGTTCATGGCCTATTGCGTGCTCCGCTTCCGTCACCAGGAGGGAAGACGGGCGGCGTACGAGCCGGAAAACAAGAAGCTGGAATGGTGGCTCGCCATAGGTACCGCAGCGGGCGTCGCGGCCATGCTGACTCCGGGCTTGTTTGTATGGAACCAATTCGTCACGGTCCCAAAAGGGGCGTCCGAGGTTGAGGTCGTGGGTCAGCAGTGGCTGTGGACCTTCCGCCTCCCGGGGCAGGACGGCCGGCTGGGCACGTCCGATACCCGGAACGTCAGTTCTGACAACCCTTTGGGTTTGAATAGGAGCGATCCCAACGGGCAAGACGACGTCGTGATCGAAGGCGGCGAGTTGCACCTGCCGCTCGGGAAGCCGGTCAAGGTATTGCTTCGCTCCATAGACGTCGTGCACGACTTTTATGTGCCCGAGTTCCGGGCCAAGATGGATCTGATGCCAGGCCTGGTCACCTACTTCTGGTTCACCCCCACCAGAGCCGGGACATTCGAGATTCTCTGCGCTGGCTTCTGTGGCGTCGGGCACCCTCAGATGCGTGGCAGTGTCGTGGTTGAGACGGAGAGTGACTATCAGACGTGGCTGCAGAAGCAGCCGACGTTCGCGCAAAAAAAACTGGCTTCGAGTGAGGGGGAGGCGGCTTCGGAGCAGAGAGGATCTGCACGATGAGACTCAAATCGAGCCTGGTCACAAAGGAGCGAGGAGAGGATTCCGATGGTTGATGCCACACATGGCGCAGTCGAAGCTATCCCACTTGCCGAAGTCGAAGACGTAGAGCTTTACCATCCGAAGAGCTGGGTGACGAAGTACGTCTTTTGCCAGGACGCCAAAGTCATCGCCATCCAGTATTCAATCACGGCGATCGCGATCGGATTGGTGGCACTGGTGTTGTCGTGGTTGATGCGGCTGCAATTGGGGTTCCCGGGCAGATTCTCCTTTATCGCCGCAGGCGACTACTACCAATTTATCACGATGCACGGCATGATCATGGTGATCTACCTGCTCACCGCGCTGTTCTTGGGGGGCTTTGGCAACTACCTCATCCCGCTGATGGTGGGCGCCCGTGACATGGTTTTCCCCTATGTGAACATGCTGAGCTACTGGGTCTATCTACTCGCAGTGCTGGTACTGGTGGCGAGCTTCTTCATGCCCGGCGGGCCCACGGGCGCCGGCTGGACCCTATACCCGCCCCAGGCCATCCTCTCCGGCACTCCGGGGCGGGACTGGGGCATCGTCCTGATGCTTGCTTCTCTGATCCTATTCATCATCGGCTTCACCATGGGCGGGTTGAACTATGTGGTGACGGTATTGCAGGCGCGTACACGGGGGATGACGCTGATGCGCCTGCCCTTGACGGTTTGGGGCATTTTCACGGCCACCGTCATGGCGCTGCTGGCCTTCCCCGCCTTGTTCGTCGGCTGCGTCATGATGCTGTTTGACAGGCTCCTCGGGAGCAGCTTCTTCATGCCGGCCCTCGTCGAGATGGGGGAACAGCTGAAGTACAGCGGCGGCAGTCCGATATTGTGGCAGCATCTGTTCTGGTTCTTCGGCCATCCTGAGGTCTACATCGTCGCCGTACCGGCCTTCGGCATCGTCTCCGACCTGATCAGCACCCATGCGAGGAAGAACATCTTCGGCTATCGCATGATGGTGTGGGCGATCGTGGCAATCGGCGCCCTCAGCTTCGTAGTATGGGCGCACCATATGTACGTCAGCGGCATGAACCCGAATTTCGGATTCTTCTTCGCCACCACCACGCTCATCATTGCCATCCCAACTGCCATCAAGGTCTACAACTGGGTGCTGACTCTGTGGCGTGGTGACATCCACCTCACGGTCCCGATGCTGTTCGCGCTGGGGTTCATCGTCACGTTTGTGAACGGGGGGCTGACGGGCCTCTTCCTCGGCAATGTGGTCGTGGATGTTCCGCTGTCCGGTACCATGTTTGTCGTCGCCCATTTTCATATGGTGATGGGTGTGGCGCCACTTCTCGTCATTTTCGGGGGAATATACCATTGGTACCCGAAGGTCACCGGGCGAATGCTGAACGATGCGCTGGGCAAGTTTCACTTCTGGGTGACGTTCCTCGGGGCCTATGCGATTTACTTCCCCATGCACTACCTAGGTCTGATGGGCGTGCCGCGCCGGTATTACGAGCTGGGCGAGATGGCCTTCATCCCGCCATCGGCCGCGACGTTGAACATCTTCATCACTCTAGCGGCATTGATCGTGGGCTTCGCCCAGACGGTGTTTTTTTTCAATCTGATATGGAGCCTGTTCAAAGGCAAGCATGCCGGTAGCAATCCCTGGAAGGCCACCACGCTCGAGTGGCAAACACCCCAAACCCCGCCGGGGCATGGCAATTGGGGCAAGGAGCTACCGGTCGTATATCGCTGGGCTTACGATTACAGCGTACCAGGTGCCGAGCAGGATTTCCTGCCGCAAAACCAGCCCGCAGCCAAACGAGCCGCATAGGAAACTGCGCCGTGAGTATCACGATACTCTTCTTGGCCGTGATGGCGACCATCGTTGCATGGTGGTTATCGCGACAAAGGCTGATGGCCAAGCCCTGGTTGGAGGAGGGCGCAATCGGCGACTTCCCCGACACAGGCGCATCCTCCCTGCCTGCAGCAAAGATTGGATTGGGGGTGTTTCTTGCTGTCGTCGGGTCGCTGTTTGCGCTCTTGATCGGCGCCTACTCCATGCAAATGAACATGGCGGATTGGAGGCCACTGCCCGCGCCGAAGCTGCTGTGGCTCAACACGGGCGTGCTGATCTTGAGCAGTGTCGCGCTGCAATGGGCACAGGTTGCGGCGCACCGGGGACAGATGGACGGCGTGAGAGCCGGCCTGCTTGCAGGGGGCGCTTCCGCCCTTGCTTTCCTGGCCGGTCAGCTCTTGGTGTGGCAAGAGTTGACCGCCGCGGGTTATTTCTTGGCGACTAACCCAGCCTATGCCTTCTTTTACCTGATCACCGGGGTACACGGACTGCACTTGTTGGGCGGTCTGGTGGCCTTAGGCAGGACGACCGACAAGGTGTGGCGAGGTTTTGAGGTGGACCAGGTGCGCTTGAGCGTGGAACTGTGCACCTTGTACTGGCACTTTCTGCTCTTGGTCTGGCTGTTTTTTTTCAGTCTGCTCGCTTTCTCCTCTTGGGCTGGCTGGATTTATTCGATCTGCTATGGCTTACCTAGATAGGACTATGAGCAGATGGCAAAATCTGCACTGACAAACACGGGAGAAGCCCTAACGCGGCCTGCAGGCTGGCAAGGCATCGCCGCCGACTGGTCCTCAGACCAGCGAGCGTTCAAGAATGTCTCCTGGGGCAAGGCCATGATGTGGATCTTCCTCCTGAGCGACACCTTTATCTTCAGCTGTTTTCTGCTCTCGTACATGACGGATCGAATGTCCACGACCGTGCCGTGGCCCAACCCCAGTGAAGTCTTCGCTTTGACGATCGGCGGAACAACAATCCCCCTCATCCTGATCGCCATCATGACCTTCATCTTGATCAGCAGTAGCGGGACGATGGCCATGGCCGTCAACTTCGGCTACCGCCGCGACCGCGTCAAAAGCGCGGCCTTGATGCTGGCGACCGCGGCATTTGGCGCCACATTCGTCGGAATGCAGGCCTTCGAGTGGACCAAGCTGATCATGGAAGGGGTCCGACCTTGGGGCAACCCCTGGGGCGCGGCCCAGTTCGGCTCGAGCTTTTTCATGATCACGGGATTCCACGGCACCCACGTGTCGATCGGCGTGATTTTCCTGATCATCATGGCGCGAAAGGTTTGGCGGGGAGATTTCGACCGCGAAAGGCGAGGCTTTTTCACCAGCAGGAAGGGGAACTACGAGATCGTCGAAATCATGGGTCTCTACTGGCACTTCGTCGATCTGGTCTGGGTGTTCATCTTTGCGCTTTTCTATCTTTGGTAAGGGCAAACATGGCACAGGCAATGCACGTGGAGGGGCAACAACACCCGATTAAGCTTTATCTCGTGGTCTGGGGATGGCTGTTTGTCCTGAGCACTTGCTCTTATCTCGTCGACTACTTCGGCCTCCAGGGATATCTCAGATGGTCTCTGATCCTCATGCTCATGATTTTGAAGGCAGGCTTGATTGTCGCGGTCTTCATGCACATGGCCTGGGAGCGGCTGGCCCTGATGTATGCCCATGACGTTCGAATCGGACTACACGCTCTTCACGCGAGTGAAATTTTTCGGGGCAGGGTCCTAGCACTTTGGGTGCAAACATGATTCTTACTACCGAACCGTACGTGCCGGTTCGACCGAATATGCCCAAGCGCGAGTAAACCCCTATACAGGAAGAGCAATCAGGATCGCATGATCCACGACGCAGACAGCACGCTGTCACCGGCGCTGCCTGGCTCAGTCGCACGACCCAGGAGCAGCGACAATCCCGAGGCACTACCTTGCGATACAGGTGCCAGGTGGAGTGCCCGAGCACGGGCAGGACGATGGCGAGACCGACGAACAGGGGTATCGACCCGATCACCAGGCCGCCAGCGACGATCAGCCCCCACATGGCCATCGTGCCGGGGTTCGCGGCGACGGCGCGGACCGATGTCCTGACCGCCGTGGCGAGCCCCACGTCGCGGTCGAGCAGCAGCGGAAACGACACGACGCTGATCGCCAGCACCAGCACGGCGAAGAGAAAGCCGACGCCGACGCCGACGATGATCATCGCCCAGCCCATGCCCGTCGTGAACACGTCGCGGAGGAATGCGGAGATCGATGCCGGCGGCTCGGGGCCGAGCGTGACCGCGTAGATCCCCCACGCCGCGCCCAGCCAGATCGCGAAGATCGCCGTCAGCGCCAGGCCCAGCAGCAGGATCGCGGCGAAGGAGGGCGAGCGCGCCACGCCGAATGCGTCGGCCCAGGTGACGGCGATGCCCTGCTCGCGCCGCCGGCTCATCTCATAGAGCCCGACCGCCGCGAACGGGCCGATGAGCGCGAAGCCGGAGGCGAGCGGGAAAAGCAGCGGCAGCATGTCGTAGCCTGCCGCCAGCCGCGCCAGAACCAGGCCGATCACGGGATAGATGATGCAGAGGAGGACGACATCGTACCTGTAGGCGCCGAAATCGTCGAAGCCCCGGGCGAGGACATCGCGGAGATCGGTGACGGCGATGCGGCGGACTGCCGGCGGCGCGCGCCGGTCTTTCGCTGCGCCGCGCACGGCGCGACCCGCCGAGCCCACCGCCTGAGCGGTGAGCCTGATCTGATCGTAGGCCCATTCGATGGGGTTGCGGATTTGCATGGTCATTCCTCCCGAACCGCTGGTTCGAGGGGCCGCGAGCCACCTATGAGAGAGTACGGCCCGTGGTCACAAAAGAGCCGCGCCCCGACATAACGTAAAGCGTACTTCGATCGCCGGCCTACGTCCACTCACATCTCGGGCAACTGTAGTTAGAGTCTGACCCATTTTATTTTGAAGCGTATCCGGAGTTTGTAAGGCACTGCCAGCGTCGTCGCATCGCGCCGGTCGGTCTTGATGTGACCGCCTGGTCGCACTGGCGCAGGGCGGCTCGCCAGAGCTGGGCGGCCGATCGCTTTACGCCGCCTTCCCGCCCGTGCGGGCTTTCGGCAAATCGATGGGCAGCTCCGCGTTCATCTTCGCCAGCGCCGCATCGATGACCCACATGTGCGAGCTGTGGCGCAGATCGAGCAGCCGACGCACCGAGTTCTCAGGCATGCCGAGTTGCTTGGCGAGCTTCAGCTTGGACCAGCCGCGAGCGCGCATCGTCTCATAGACCGCCAGCTTGGCGGTGACGAGCGACGGCAGCACGGCGCGGTTGGGTCCGGAATGTCCGGCGCCTCGTCGTGGCAGCGGCTTGCCGGCCTTCATGTAGCCCTCGAGTGCCGCGACGACGCAATCGACCGTGTAAGCGCGGGCTTCTGCTTCGGTTTCGCCTTCGGTCAGCGCCTCCGGGATTCCGGGAAAGCGCACAAGCCACCAGCCGTTCTCCTGCCGCTCCAGCGTATATCGGTATCCGAACGCCATCATCCGTCCTCCAAGTCGTCTTTGCTCAGTCGCAGCTGGTCGAGCATGGCCTTGAGAAGGCCAGAGCCGATTTCCTTCTTCCGATCCTTCAACGTCGTGAATCGGCTGCCATAATACAGACGTCCATGGCTGCCTTTGCCGTGGCCGGAAGCGAATGAGACGGGCACGCCACGCTTGCGACCGAGTTTCCTGATCCTTCTCTCGAACTCGTCCCCTCTCATAGGCCATGAGATTCGCACAAATCTGTGCGAATAGCAACCGGCTGGCCGCGGCTCGCGCCATAGAGGCGCGCTGGGGTCGAGGGTTCGAATCCCTTCGCCCGCTCCAGCGTTAACGGAAGAGCGAGTTCGCCCCGCTCGGGCGCCGCCCGCAACCTTCGGCCAAGCCCGTCCTGGCATTTCCGCCCGCGGCTCCCTATCTAAGTACCGGGCGGGATTGGGCACGGACAAGCGGAAGGGTCGGCATGGGCATGGCGTATCTCCCGGCGGCGCAGCGAGCACTCGACGTTATCACTCCTGTCGCCATCTACCGCCAGATCGGCCGGCGCCCCAGCCAGGTCTATGTCAACGACGCGATGGGCGACGCCACCCCCGACAAGAAGGCGCAGCATCGCCTCAGCGACCGCGTCTACTGGAAGACCGAGGCCAAGCCCGGCGAGCAGATCCAGGATCGCCGCGGCGGCGTGTTGCTGGTGACCGCGACCGGCGAGTGCTACCCGATCGCGCTGGCCGAGCCGACGCCGCTCACCACCGAAACCGCCTTCAGCCACGCCGACCTCGCCATCAAGGCCGACCAGGCCGAGGCGGAGCGTCTCATCGCCGCCGGCAGCCTGGTCGAGGCGACCCCGCGGCGGCCCAAGCATCCGCCCTCGCGGCCGCCCGACCGGCTCTTCGCCGACGATCATCCGGTGGTCGTCGACAAGCTGCCGAAGGGCGCCAAGCTCGAGGCGGAAAACGTCGGCTACGGCCGCGGCGGCGGCAATTGGACAAGGCGCGGCCGGCC
>WNFD01014977.1_pt1 | contig 20467 bp, 21 predicted proteins | sample 5400491 | NCBI WGS metagenome assembly WNFD01 (sample SAMN13153343, study PRJNA577476) | soil metagenome | isolation source: 120 cm saprolite under Douglas fir tree site 2 hole 2 replicate 2 | place: USA:California | collected 2015-04-18
CCAGTGATTGTCGACCTCGTCTTCGAGCCCGGAATAACCTGATGTGTCGGCACCCGGCTGCCGCTCCAGCACGATCGATTTGCCATTCGGCATGAGGAGCCGGGTCCAGACCAGCAGCACGCGCGACTGCCCGAAGGCGATCTGGCTATCGTACTGGCCGATCAGGCGTGCCCCTTGCGGAATGAGGCGATATTTTCCGGTCGGCGTGTCATAAACGTTCTCCGAGACCTGGGCGGTGCAGTACCAGGAGGACGCTCCAACAAGGACGCGAGCGACAATCCGATTGACCCCCGTGCTTTCGGTCTTGCGAAGGCAGCTTACGGGGTCGGGGAGACGCTTGACTTGCTCAGTATCGGTCGCACTTCGCTCTACGAAGCGGTCAAACGAGGCGACCTCAAGCGCGTTAAGTTCGGCAAGAAGACGTTGTTTTACGCTACCGACCTTGCCTCGTTTCTGACAGAGCTGGGGCGCTCGAGCGAAGCGGATGCGCACCGGGTCAGTCATGCGCCCGGTGCATCCAAAAGTACCAAGCGAAGCTGAGGCAACGATTGGACCGGTTATACTTGCGGGGCGATCCGGGGCCGATCAGCAGGCCATCGCCGGGCAGACGACATGTCCGTTTGACCTTAACGCGTGGCGGATACTCCATCCTCCAAACTCCATTACAAACGTTCGAAATCTACGGGCCTCTGCAATGTTGGTCTTGAAAAACTACGCATGGAAGCCACGGTTGGAAGGTCGCCTCCCCGCCCAGAGGCCGCCTCTTTATTGAACTTCGGCCCCCACTTCGTATCCATCCAGTCGTTGCTGCCGTCATCGGCAATTTCAACCAGCTCCTCAGCCCAATATTCGTTCCGCAATTCGAACGCGCGCGCGTATTGCTCGCTGAACTCCTTATCGTTCGGCAACAGCTCCCGGAACAGATACGTCGTGCTGCACATGCCCGGCTCAGCCAGAATCTGCCGGAGTGTCTTACCCTGGGGAATGAGTTCGAGGAGCTTGGCCTTGAATTCAGCTATCTGCTCATCTGTGAAAGCAGTGCGAGCCCCGCCTTGGGTCTTTTCGACAGGCGCAGTCTTCTTCGCCACGCCCCATTAGAACACAGGTTGAAATCTGTGGGCAACAAATCCATTTGCGATCAGCTAATAGCAGAATTTGGTAATCACGTCTTGGAGGGGCACCCATGGCTATGAATTACCTGTTCAACGAACACGACATGTTTTCCTGGCTGGATGCCCACCAGAAGCAGATCAGTTCGATGGTCCAGGCCATTCAATCCAACACTCTGCTGAGCAGACCCACGGACGATATTGTCGCCGAGATAGTTGACCGGCTGAGGATGGAAGTCCCTGTTATCCGCCGCGACGAGGCACATGCCGATCAGCAGGAGGCACAGGTCAGGTCTCGTGATTTTGCCGACGACTATGGCTTGCCGGGCCGTCACCCGCTCGTGATGGGCACGGTAATCACTCTGCACGTTCCCTATTCGGGTAATCGTGACTTCTTCAGGGTACGACCCACGACCTACGACAGTATGCCACCCAGTGCAGCCTACGATGGCAACGAGCTGACAATCTCTTTCTCCGGCCGCCAGCTCGATCCGGCAGCGGTAAAAAGACAATTGAACGGCGTTCTGGATTCCATCGAAAAATATCTCGGCTGGCAACGTCAAAGCGTCGATGGCTTCAATGCCAACCTCGAAGGCCAGGTCAGATCAGCGGTTGAGGCGCGCAAAGCAAAACTCCTGGGCGACCAGAACCTCGTCGCGAATTTGGGTTTCCCTCTAAAACATCGTCCCGACGCACCAAAGACCTACGTTGCCCCCGTGACGCGGAAGAATGTCGTTCAGCGCCAGGCAACTCCGGTCACGGCGCCTTTCAAGCCCGAACCGGCGATGGACGGCGCGATCTATAACGAAATTCTCGACATCATGCACAGCATGACGCTGGTCATGGAAAGAAGCCCGACCTCATTTGCCAAAATGGGCGAGGAGGATATCCGACAACAATTTCTTGTCCAGTTGAACGGCCGCTTTGAGGGCGCTGCGACTGGCGAGACGTTCAACTATGAAGGCAAGACCGACATTCTTGTGCGCGTCGAGGGCAAAAACATCTTCATCGCGGAGTGTAAGTTCTGGGGCGGACCAAAGGCTTATCTTGAGACGATTGACCAGCTTCTGGGTTACCTGAGCTGGCGTGATACCAAAACTGCGGGTTGTCACCTTTAATCGCAATAAGGATTTTTCCAACGTCCTCAAGTCAATTCTTGAGACGACGGAAACACACCCGAATAAGAAAAAAGGGCCAGAGAAGCTGGGTGAGACCCGTTTCCGCTACACGTTCTCCAATCCCAAGGATGCGAACAGGGAGCTTGTGCTGACTGTGATGGCTTTTGACGTTCCCCAGCCATGAGCACGCTTGAGTGGATACCGATGTTCGCGATGCCGAACGTCCTGCCCCAGAACCCGATAGAAATTGACGGAATAGCTTTCGTCGCGGACTTCGACGACCGGATTAAGGCACTCAGGAAAAAATACCCGAATTACGATGATTACCTCAACCGGTTCACGAACGAATTTGGCAGGAAGTTGAGCACCGGCACCATCATGGTGCGGGATGACGCGCCTTTTCTCTACAAGCGGGTGGATGCGTTGGGCGGCTTCCGGGATGCGATATCGATCGCGTCAGTCTCAAAGACCTGGGCGCACGTCCTCCGGTTCGGTGGTTATATGGACGGCCCGCGCTACTCGAATACATTCAGCTTTTACCCTTGGCTGCTCGACAGCAACTACGACAAAGTCGCTACGCAAAGCATCGCCGTCACGGGCATAAACACCATCAATTCCCTCCACGGCCATTCTTCACCCGCGATTTCGTTTTGTCGGCTCATGCCGAACATGATCGATGACGCTCTGCTCAATGAGCTTTTGAAGCGTTGGGCGCGTCGATTCTCGACCGAAACACCGTACTGGAAGGACCGCGCCCTATTCCGATCCCTCAACATGGCGAACGCGCGGCTTCCGATTTGCCTGCACATGCCGAGATGACCCAATACGATATAGGCCGCCTCGTTGCTCTCTGGGTTTCTGCCTTCGAGATCCTTGCTCACCCGCCATACGGCAAGAACAACGGGTACAAGCAGGTTTATACCCTGCTCAACTCGATCCAATGGCGCAGCTCGCGAAACAAGGAAAAGCGGTTTAGCCCCTACCCCCACAAAAAGACTACGCCGCGGTCCAACCTGCCCTGTTGGATTTACGGTCAGCTCAATGAGTTCAGAAACGACTTCCTCCATGGCAACAAGATTCGGGAAGGACATCTGCTGACCAAGAGGTCTGACCGGGCAATCCAGTCCTATGCCTCTGTCCTCTATCGGATGGCCCTAGCATCGTTCTTGAAGCTGAAGTTTACCGAGAAGCTAAAGTCCAAGGCCGGTAAATCGGCCTACGAACAGCGCAAGTTCGAGTTTGAGGCCCATCAGGGCGACTGCGAGATCGCGTTGGGATCGATCTGCTACACCGTTGAAGAGTGGGAAGACATGAAACAGGGGCGGCTATCGCCCGATATAAAGAAATGGCCGTAGCATGACCGAGGAATGGCCTTCATATTTCACCGGCCGGCGAGAGCATATCCACGCACTCGGGGTTATTTCGCTGTCCTACAGCGCCTTTGAGCGGGACCTATTCACCCTAAACACCGAGCTTCAGTTTTGTAGGCGCCGTTGTTCTCTCCCCGCGCATCTATCCAAGCCATCCAGGGGCTCCAGCCAAAGGCCAACATAGACGCATGCCAAATCCACCACATCTCAGGCCCTTCCCTAAGCGCCCATCAGCCACAGCAGGCGCGGCCGGGCCAGCTCGATAAACAGTTCGATCACGCCGCGGTCCTTTGGCTCGTTCATTTGTCGATAGGTCTGCATGAACTCCATGGTTTTGTCTTTCGTTGCTTGCAGCACGCGCCGACCGTTACGACGCGCAAGCCGTCCGAGGCCTTCTGCCGCGACGGGTGTTGCGGTTCTGCCACGCGGCGGTGTAGTCGTTTAAGTGATAATATATCGAATTCAGCCCAAGAATTTTGATTCGAATATGCGCGCTCTTGGCGAGGCGCCTGTACGTAACTCCGACGTAGCTGCTTGAGTTGATCTTTTTCTTTGCGAACACTACTCGGACGATTTCTGCGGCTGTGGCATAAACCTCCCCACCGAGCCTTAGGATGCGCGGGCGCAGTGGTTGACCAGGGTGAGGACGCTTATCCTTTGCAATGGCCCGAGGGTTGGCCGCGCACTAAGAGACCGGAACGCAGCCGGTTCAAAACTCAATTCGCCATTACCCGCGATTGTCTGATGAGCTGTCTCGAATGGGGGCACGACTCCCGGTCTTGTCGACAAATATTCCGCTTCGCAACGACGGGTTACCCTACGCCAACTTCAGAACACCGGACGACAAAGGCGTTGCTGTCTACTTCACCTACAAGGGCAACCAGATGAGTTTTGCCTGTGACAAGTGGGACAACGTTGCCGACAACATTCAAAGCATCAGAAAGACGATTGAGGCCCTAAGAGGCATCGAGCGTTGGGGTGCAAGCGACATGATGGAGCGTGCCTTCAAGGGCCTTCAACAGCTCGAAGGCCCTCGTCCTCAGACCAAATGGGAGATTCTCGGCATCGCGCCCGGAAGCTCCGGGGAGGATTGTCGGCAGGCGAGAAACCGCCTGGCCAAACTTTATCATCCTGACAATGGCACTCAGCCCAACGCTGAGATGATGGCGAAGGTGAATCAGGCTTTCACTGAGGCACTAGAGGTTCGCGCATAACGTGTGCTAACTTAAAGAGGTTCGGCGCCTCCTCCCCCGCCCCTCGGCGCCGGGCGAGCCCTCTTCGGAGGGCTTTTGATTAGGTGATTTCATGGCTGAGAAGAGCTGCGTCTACATCTCGACTTTGGGTCGCGGTGATAGCCCTCCAAACAATGGTGCGAAGGTCGTCTTTGAAACACTTGTCGCCCCAGTTATGCGGAGCTTCACTGATTTCGAGCTTATTCACTACCAATACGAACCAGAGCCCGGCTCGATCAACCAAGCGTTCTTAGACCACGTTCTGTCGGCTGACTTGGTAATCGCAGACCTCACTGAACTGACCTCCAATGGCTTTTATGAGCTTGGAATGCGTCATGCTTCCCAGCTACCGACTATTCTGATGGCGCAGAATGACCACCCCATACCTTTCGACCACAAGGATTTTCGTTTTGTTATTTACCAGTACAAGTCAACTGACGACGAGACTGAGCAAAGGACGCGCGAGAACCTTGTAGAAGCAATCAGGGAAGTCCTTCAAACAATCCCTACTGCGCCCGGCTTAAATTTTCCTGCAAAAAAGACATCCCCGCGCGAGACGCGCCACGAGCTCGCTTCGCGTATACAAGAGGCCGCTGATGCAATTCAGTCGTTACGGATAAATTCGGCCGGCGACGTCGTTGCCTCCCTGCAAAAGATCGCCGCAGACCTTGAAGCTATCGACGACGAAAAGACTCCGTCCGCAATGAAGGAAGCCGGCGAGAAAGTACTTAAGGTTCTTTCGCGGATCGCTGACCAGCTCGCTACCGTTAAGGGTTCTCGTATCATCGTTGCTGGAATTATCTCGCTCGTCCTTGGCGGCGCTGGCTATCCCGGAGCGACAATTTACGGGCTGACATTGGCATTTTGGCAAGGGCCCGAGATATTTTCGAAGGCGATTGAGGCAATGACTAAACGCAAGAAATGACGTTCACCGTCTGACTCTATTCCGTTCTCAAAGAACGAATCGGAATCGCCAAAATCAGCGCGGGTCAAATCTTAACAGTGCCTCAACAATGCCGAGGTTCGGTGGCATCGCCCTCATTTTTGGAGGCGATTATGTTCACGACATTCATTGCTCTGGTTTTTTCAGCCACCACCGGGTTGAGATGCGAACTCAACATCGACGACCGGCAGCGGGAACATCCACTCGCCTGGACGCACCCCCAGCGCTTCCCATTGCTTTTTGAGCAGTCCGGCGTGGGTGACACCATGTCTACGCTCGAAGCCGTCATGGTCGGCGTCGTATTCAAGGTGGGCACGTTTCGAGAGACCTACGGCGAAGAAGTGGTGTGCCTTTAATCCCTGCTCCGGTCTCCCAGAAAGCCACGCCGCGGGGATGTGAGCGCTCAACGGCCCGTAGCTCGGGATAGATGGGGCACAGCACCCAGTTGCCGCGCAGGTGTGCGGCGAGCCGGTCGAAGTAACGGTTCTCGGCCGGACTACCTTCGACGATGTAGTGTTCGCCGCCGTTCTTGACCTCGAACGCGAGGCCGCTTGTCGTCAGAATTTCAATTGATTGCGGAGCCAGCGAACGCCGACTCCTTTTTATCTGTCGACCATTTTTTCAGGTCGTCCCAAAACTCGTCGCGCACATGCCACACCCTTTATTGTTTGCCGCCACACCGTTTCAATCGGCGGGGCGTCTGCGGTGTGGTGCAGGCTCCGCCCCTTGAGAGAATCCTGCGAGCGCAAATCGTATACTTCAATCGCTTCGCTCAAATAATTTGCAAACCTCAGTAGGAGGCCTTGCGCTTATATTCTCCAGGCTTGCCGAGCACTTCCACGTCCCATGCGTGATTTGTATGGACGAAATCGTTTCCGCCTTCTTTGTCCGTGATTTTCGCATAGACCAGAAAATGCGTTCCTATGTCGTGCGCATGTCGTAGTGCTTTGGGAAACCTTACGCGAAGGGCTTGTGAAATTTGCTGGCCAGCAATCGGACGCGCATGGATGTCTCCGTGCAGCCCTGAGCCGCTCTCGTGGTAGGTTTCTACGATTATGCGGATGTACGGTTCTTCCGGCTTTCCCATTAGTGCCTCCCCGATGAGCGATTGCTGTTGCCGTATACAACTTAACATCGCAAGCTCGCTAACTACCAACAATCTGAAACGTTTTTCGTCAGAGCAATTCCGTGGCCGGAGCAGCGGGGAGTGGAACGCTGGCAGGGTAAGCCACCCTATCAGCCGTCCAAAGGCTGGACAGGAAGCCTGTTGAGAGCCTGAGATCCGCAAGGTTCTGACGACACTGCCCTTCGGGGCCTTTCCTTTCACATCTGAAAATCAACGGAGGACTTATGGCCTTCCGCAATTGGTACCGCTGCTGTGTGCAGTGGACTACCGAAACACCCGAACCCGTCAACTCGCCCTGTCCCAAGTGCGGGTTGTTGTTCTTCCCCTCGGCAAGCGAGGACATGACGACCGCCAAGTTCAAATCGAACAATGGCATCGTCGATCCTCCCCAGTTCGACCTCTTCCGCTGAAGATCCTCAAAGCCCCGAAAAGCCCCGTTGCGCTTCTACCCGCAACGGGAGAGCGCACGTTATGGAGAACCCCATGAAACAGTGCGCCCGCTGTGGCCAACCCTACGAGGACCATCGCTTACGTCAGTTTCGGAAACTACATCGCGGTCACGTACAAGAAAAAAGAGCAGGCCGTCCCGACCATGTGGAGGGACCGTGAGTAAGCTCTTTGAATGCGCCGGCGCAGCGTGAGGCCGACAACAATCTCGCCGCTGGCGGTCATGTCGGGCGGCTCACGCCGCGAATCGCCCGCGCGAGCAGCCGATGCCGAGCTGAGTCAATCGAAAAACCACGGAATTCCGCAGTAAAAGTTAGACACGCCCGCTCTTGCGGGGGCGAAGGACCGCCGCCATTTCAACCGCCAGTTTTATTAAAGTCTTTCGAGATCCCACCAAAACCGTTCGGAGTTGCCGCGCGCTTTTGGACTAAACGGTCCGAGGACGCGAGACGGCGGGCTTCGTCAAAGCCTCGCGGCGGCCTTCTGCCTTACCGCGAAAATGACGCGACGAACGAACCATGAATCAACTTCGAGACGCATAGAGACGCGCGTGGCCGCAAAAATCGAGAAAGCCGAGGAAGCCGAGGAAGCATCGGCCGACGTCAAACCGTACCGGGTATTGAGCCTGGACGGCGGCGGCATGCGCGGCATCTATACCGCCGCGTTCCTCGACCGGCTCGTCACGCAGTTCGCGCGCACGCGCGGCGTCGAAAGCCTCGATCTCGGCAAAGGTTTCGATCTGATCACGGGCACCAGCACCGGCGCCATCGTGGGCTGCGCGCTCGCGGTCGGCCGCCCCATGGGCCAGATCGTCAAGATGTACCGCGACCACGGTCGTCAGATCTTTCCACACCGGATCAAGGGCACGTTCAGCGCGATCTGGCGGATGTTCGTCGGCGGAAGCTACGTGCGCGAAGGCGACAAGGTTCTTCGCGAGGCCCTGACGGGCGTGCTCAAGAAGACGACCATGGCGGACGTCTACGCGAAGCGGGGCATCTCGCTTTCCATTCCGGCGATCCTGATGAGTAGCCATCGCTCCTGGGTCTTCAAGAAGACGCCTGCGAGCGGCGTGCGCGACGACCACTACAAGCTGGTCGACGTATGCATGGCATCGAGCGCCGCCCCGATCTTCCGGTCGCTGGCAGCGGTCGACGATCCCAACAACGATCACGGCGTCGCGCAGGTGTTCGCCGACGGCGGCCTCTGGGCGAACAATCCTATCATGGTGGGGCTGGTCGACGCACTCGCGTGCGCCCCCAAGGGCGCGCCGATCGAAATCTTCTCGCTCGGCACCTGCTCGCGGCCGGAAGGCGAACTCATCCCGGCAGACAAGGTGCACCGCTCGATCTTGCGCTGGAGGATGGGTGCGGAAGCAGCAGGCCTCAGCATCACCGCCCAGGAATTCGCCTTCGACAACATGGCGCGCTTCATCGGCAACAAGCTCACCGAACTGGGACGGCCCGTCAGCAGGCTGCGTTTCCCGAACAAGGACGTACCTGCGGAGATGATGAAATTCCTGGCGCTCGACGACGCGCGTCCGGAAGCCGTGAGCCGCCTGATCCTGCAGGCGAGCAACGACGCGGACCTCGCCAAGAGCGCCTGCGACGATCCGAACAACCCCGAAGGACGGATGGTGAAGGCCCTTATGATGGGCCTGTCCGAGATGCCGAAGGCCGGCGTGACGATGGAGGAGACGACGTGAAGGACTGCAGCGAACAGGTGGCCGGCTTCGAGCGCGCGGCGGTGCGCATGTCGAAGGACGACCGCGCCGACATCTTCGGCAAGGCCAAGATCAACCGCAACCGGCTCAAGTCCGGCCTCGAACGCAACGGCAGCCCCAAGGCGATCGGTTCGCGCACGCAGGGCTCCTACGCGATGAAGACCATGATCCAGCACGACCGCGGCGACTACGACGTCGACGACGGCGTCTACTTCAAGCGCGACAGCCTGAAGAAGGATCAAGGTGAGGATAAATCCCCCGAGGACGCCAGGAAGATGGTCAGCGACGCGTTGCAGGACAAGCGCTTCGCCGACCAGCCCGAACCCCGGAACAACTGCGTGCGGGTCTACTACAAGCAGGAAGGCTACCACGTCGACGTGCCCGTCTACCGCGAAAACCGCACCACGGATCCCTTCACCGGCGTGGAGAAGAAGTGGTTCGAGATCGCCGCTGGCGACAAGTGGAGGACATCCGATCCGCTCGCCAACACGAAGTGGATCAAGGACGAGAACGACAGCAAATCGCCGGACGCCACGGCCGACGGCAACGACGGCCAATTCGTGCGGATCGTCCGCCTGGTGAAGGGTTTCGCCCGCAGCCGCTACGGCTGGTCGAGCAAGATCTCGAGCGGCTTCGCGATCTCGAAGCTCGTCTGCGATAACTTCGCCAGGGACGACGGACGCGACGACCGGGCTTTCCGGCAGACAATGAAGAACATCAGCTTCATTTTGAGCCTGAGCGACGTCATCCGGCATCCTGTGCTGGACGAGAACATCGCGGAATCCGGTGACGCGAAGACCGCATTCCTCAAGGAGAAGATCGACGAGAACCTGAAGCATCTCGACGTGCTCGACAAGCTCGACTCCACGCACGACGAAGCGATGAAAGCCTGGGACAACCTGTTCAACACCGACTGGTTCTCCAAACAGCCCGACCCCTCCAAGAAATCGAGGGTCGAGAAGGCCAGCGGCCCCGCCGTGATCAAACAGGGCGAGAGCCGCTATGCGAAGGAGAACCGCCACGCGTGAGCCTTCCGCTTAATGCCGCGCCGTCGGACGCGCCCGAGGGGCCGGGGCTCGACGGCTGGTTCGCCGCGCTCGGCGGCGACTATGTCGGCCGCGTGCCCGCCGGCTCGCTGCGGCCCGGCATGGTCGAAGGCTGGCGGTTGCGATGGCGCGAGCGGGAGCTCGAGATTCAGGTCGATGCGGACTTTCCCTACAGCGTGGCGCGGGTCTATTTCGTCGGCTACTCGCGCGCGCAGGCGCAGCCGCACATCGAGAAGGACGGTAAACTCTGCATGGGCGCCAAGGCGGTGCCCGGCAATCGCGTCCGGACCGTCCAGGTGGCGCTCGCCGAAGCCTTTCAGCTTCTCACCGAGAACGACACCAGACAGCACGACGACGACTTCCGCGAGGATTTCGGCCTTTACTGGTTGACCTGGGCCGACAGGTCCGATCTGCGCGTCGAAGTCATGCCGGGCCCCCAGGGGGTCCGCAAATCGATCCTCGGCCGCGCGGCGCTGATGGAAGGAAGGGTTTTCGTTTTCCCGGGCAGGAACGAGGCCGGAAGGTTCTGCACGAACCTGATCGGTGCCGCGCCGAAGTGGCTCAAGGAAACGCCGGTGATCTCGATCGATCCCCTTCCCGCCCCGGATCGCTATCCGGAATCCGCGGAGGAACTCTGGGCGCTTGTCGAAGCGCGATCGCATGGCGGCACCGATCTGCTGGCACGCTTGATAGCCAACGACCCCATGGAGGCGTTCGTCGTACTCGCCGGCAAGGCTCCCTCGGGCCGCGAACACTATGCGGCGATGCGCCTCCGTCGACCGCTTGACCGCGGAGGACGACCACTCAAGCGACGCGCCATGCGCGAGAGCATCAAGGACGCAGAAGACCCGACCAGAAGTCTCTTCGGATGCTTCAAGGTCGAGCGGCTCGCCACCCAGCGAATGGATTCGTCGTCGTCGCGCCTGCCCGAAGGGGTGCAGCGCCAGATTGCCGCTGCCAAGATCGTCGTCGTGGGCTGCGGCGCACTGGGATCCGGCGTCGCCCGCATGCTGGCACAGGCCGGCGTCGAACATCTACACCTCGTCGATCCCGAGGAACTGGGCTGGGAGAACATCCGTCGGCACGAACTCGGAGGCGGCGCTGTCGGTCATGGAAAGGCGAAAACCTTGGCGAATTCCATCTGCGCCGACCTACCGATGATCGGCTTCGTGGAGGGCTACGCGACGACGTTCGCCACCTTCGCGCGCGAGCATCCCGAGGCCCTGAAGCAGGCAGATCTGGTCGTGAGCTGCACCGGCGACTGGACGGCCGACGCGTCGGTCGAACACGCCTTGGCGCAGCCGGGCCACAAGGCCGCGGCCGTGTACGGTTGGATGGAGGCGCACGCACCCGCCTCGCATGCCGTCCTCATCGGCAACACGGGCGCAAGGCTGGCCGACGGCTTCGACGAGAGTGGAAAATTCCGCCTGCCCGTCGTGGCGGGCGGAAAACCGCCGCCGCCCGAATCGGCGGGGCGTCGACGACGTTCGGCGCTGTCGAACTCTCCCACGCCCAAGCTCTCGTCGTCAGGCTCGCGATCGACGCCTTGCGCGAGCTCGAAACCGCGCCGGCATGGCATTCATGGCTTGCGGATGCCGTAGCGTTCGAGGAAGCGGAAGCAGCGGTCGCCTCCGGCTGGGTGGCCGCGCGAGGGCAGCCGGGCGAAATGGGTGGCTTGTTCATCGGCGACTGGTCTTTTCCGTGAGCGGGTCGGGTCTGACGTTCAAGGTCGGGCGGATCGCGGTCCGGATCGGGGCACAGGCGCTTGCGACATTCGATGCGCACCGTCAACGACGGTTCTTCCAGCGCGAGGCCGGCGGCCAGCTGTTCGCGAGGGTCAGGGACAACGATTGGGAGATCGTCACGGCGACCGGGCCGCGGTCGCGGGATCGACGGAGCCGCTTCTCGTTCTGGCCGCATCGCGCGTCCGAACAGCAGGAAATCTTCGAACACCATGCTCGGGGGCTCGACTACGTCGGCGACTGGCACACCCATCCGGAGGACACGCCCTCCCCTTCCTCCAACGACCTGACGAGCATCGCCGAGGTGGTCCGCCGATCCACCCACCATCTTCCGGGGTTTCTGCTTTTGATCGTGGGCCGGAGACCTTTTCCGGACGGACTATGGGCGTCTTTCCATCTCATCGACGGCACCTCGTTCGAGGCTAAGAACCCCCACTTCTAGGCCACGATCAGATCATGATGGGTGGCTCGTCATGGCACGACAATCTTCGGATCGATCGCCATGACCGCACCGTTGAGTTTGGCTGGGTCGACGCTCTTCTCTTTCGACCACGCGGCCACATTCGGCGGACGATAGGCCGCGTCCGCGCGCCAGCGGTTGAACACCGAGCCGTCGATGGTCTCGTTGATCCGCGACGTCGTGGCCTGCGTACCCTTCTCCGGCGCCAGAGCTACGGGCCGATAGAAGGGGCGGCTGATGAAGCGGTAGAGGCCCCACGCGAACTCGCGGTAGGAATCCGTGACGGGCGGCACGACCTGCGACACGTCGATCACGACCCGGTCGCGGAAGACGAGCCCTAGCATTACAGTTGCCGTTTTTTGAAGTGGGCGCGCTGAGCGACTGCTTGGTGAGCTCTACGCCAGAGTGACCATGCGATGATGTGTGCGGGTTGGATCCGCTTTCGAGCGAGTCTGATGGCGATGCGGCGGACGCGGACCTTGCCCGCCGCGCTCGCCACGGGAAGCCCGAGGGAGCCCACGGTGTCCCAGACGCCGACGAACTTGACCTTCGTCGGGCGTGAATACTTCGTCAGCCACTGCTCCTCGATCGACGCATCCTCCGGCAACGCCTTGCCCAACAGCGACCTGATCGTCGGCGCGTCGTAGATTCGATACCGCGCGTAAAGCTGCTCGATCGACAGCGGCGCGCCCAGCTTAAGAACTCCGCACTTGCAGATCAGCCCCGACAGACTGCGGGCCGTGTAGGCGCCGCGGCTGAAGCCGAAGATGAAGATCTCGTCGCCGTCGTCGAAGTTCTGGATGAGCCAAGTATAAGCTTCGATGATCTCGTCGTCGATGCCCCAGCCGGTGACGCCGCCGCGTGCGGACTCGCCGCGCTTCGTCCCCACGCCCTGGGAGTAGTAGACGCGCTGGTCGGCCGTCTCCGCCGTCAGGGACTTCAGCCGAAACACGTTCGTGTTGTTGTTGAGCGTGTTCCAGGTGCCGTCGAGAAATATCGCGAGACGTTTCATGGTGCGCCTTCGGACCTAGCGCGGGTAGCGGTTCTTCGCGCCGTAACGCTGGCGCAGCGTGTCGCCGTTGGCGTCGAGGATGCCGGCCTTCTTCGCGACGAAAGACCTTCTCGACGATTCTTCGGTGGACTTCGCGATCAGATTGATGACTTCGTATTCGCCCGTGTGGTCGCCCGTCGAACGGACGATCACGTCTCCGGTCTTGGTCGTCTTGAGCCAGATCCCCTCTTCGTGCAGCAGCTCGGTGATCTCCTCCCGCGGATGGTCGTACTGGTTGTCGTAGTTCGACGAGCAGATCGCCACCGTCGGATCGATGTGGTTCAAAAACTTCTTGGTGGTGAAGCCGTTGTCGGCGCCGTGATGCGCTAGGATCATAATGTCGGTTTCGCTGCAGAGGATGCGCGACCTGCGGAGCCTGGCGCCGATCAGCGGGGATTCCACGTCGCCGAGACTCAGGACGTTGAAGCTACCCCTTCGGAAATGCTTGACGGTGGAGTTGTCGTTGGCGTTCTCGACGATGTGGTACGGATTGTAGAACGTGTTCTTGAAGGCCTTGGCGGACGCGTGCTCCAGCCCTTCGATGTATGCGGGCGTGATGTGCTCGACCTCGGGAACGAAGCCAGTGTTGCGCCGCCTGGAGCGATATTCGGCGATCATCTCGAGACAGTCTTCGCCGTGACCGTAGTCCTTGATAGGATCATAACCCGGGCACTCGATCCGGCGGGGCTGGATGAGGTTCAGCAGGTCCGGCAGTTCGTACTTGTTGCAGTGGTCCGAGTCCCAGCTGGTGATGTGGAGCACGTCCGCGACGTCGACGCCGCAGCGCTCAATCTCGATTTCGACCTGACGCCGGCTGTCCTCGGTGAGCCGGCCTTCGATCATCGTGAAATGCCCGCCCGCGAAATAGGAGAATGACGAGCCGGAATAGCCAAGATGATAAGCGCGGAAGCGCGTGCGGATGCTTTTCACGTGCGGTCTCCCCAAGACGACGATTGCGGAAAACGGGCCGGCACGTACGTCGTCAGCGTGACGTCGGCGATCTCGAAACCATGGAGCGCGAGCATGTCGAACTGGGCTTCCGACGGCGCCTTCAGGTCGGTCGGATGTCGCAGCGCCAGTTCGGCCTGCTCGTCGGTCTGGAAGCCGTCGTAGAAGGTCGCCGGCCGGGTCGTGCCGGTCTTGACGTCGACCGCGCGCACCGAGTTGCCCATGCGCAGCAGCACCCCGTCGACGGTGCCGGCCGCGATGTCCGCGATCAGCATCCGGCTGCGGAGCGCGCGGATCTGGTCGCCGGCGACGTCGAACAGCCGCGGGCTCGACAGCCTGCCGCGGAACAGAGCCGCGAGCGGAGAACTTCCCGGCGGCCGCAGCGGACCGGAGGCGTCGCTGCAGATCAGGAAATCGCAGGACCGGAGGCCACGCCCGGGCTTCGACAGCGCCTCGAGACCCATGTTGTCGTAGGCGCCACCGTCCCAGAGCCGCACCCGCGCCTTCGGCGGCGTCGTTGTGCGCATCCGGTTGCCGGTGGCGGGATCCGTCTCCCACCAGCCGGCGTCGGGTAGCGGCAGCGACATCGCGCCGATCACGTACGGCACCGCCGCCGAGGCGGCTGCGGCGAGCGCTACCGGCACGTCGGGCGCGTAATGACGGCCGAACGTCCAGTCGCCCATCTCCCGCTTGGAGAAGCGCCAGTTCTTGCCGGTGTCGATGCAGGTGGTGTTGATCAGCCATTGGGGCGTGTCGGGCAGATCGCCGAGCCGCCCCGAGACGCCCCAGACCCGCTCGAGCATCGTCGCCAGCACGTGCGCTCTGCTCCGGACGAGGCGGAGATTGAACTCGGCCAGGCCGGCCCACCCGATCGACCCGAGGCTGAAAAGGTCGGTGGAGGTGATCCGTCGGCGGAGTTCGGGGTAGACCGATCGGAGATAATCGTCCGACGAGGGCCACTTCATGCCGGCCTGGGAGACGATCGCCGCAGTAACGAGGCTGCCTCCGGAGACGGTCGAAACGACCGAGACGCTTTCCAGCAGGCGCTCGAAAGCCAGGCGTCGCAGGACGCCGAGATGGAAGACGGCGGCGCGGATACCGCCGCCGGAGAGTGCCAGACCGATGCGATGGGAAGCCGCCTGCGGGACGGTTTCCCAGGACGCTTCGTCCGTATCAGCCGCCCCGCCGCCCACCGATTGCCCCCGCAGTGAGGCTGTTGCGGCTTCCGCGGCTCACCTCGACGAAATATTCGGTTTCAAAGATCATTCACAACCCGTTGAAATATAACGAAATCCGCATCAATGGCACGACAAATTCGCGGTGCCGAGACCCCTCTCCCTGCACATATGACGGCAATTTGGGCACGCAAGATATACCGTCGAAATTTTATCGCAGCCACTACATATATGAAATGTGCAAACCTTTAGAGATCTGGAACCGGCCCGGTGGGCGTGCTCCGCGGATCATTCGGCCAGGCGCCGGACGCCGGTCAAGCTCGATCGGAACCTAAATAGCTCAGTGGAACCGTCGAAAAGGGCCACGACACGATCACTGAAAATCAAGGAGCTTCCTCATGAGCAATTGCGGCGCAGCGCGCATCACCCTCGCCGACCTCCGGGAGTACCGGTTCGGGACGCCGGCCGAACAGAACTACCGGATTTTTCCGGACGACCTGGAGCGCGATCCGGAGGTTTTCTTTCACGGGACCGGTCGGTGCTTCCTTCAATCCATTGTCGATGGCGGCTTTCGGTTTCCACCACCCGACAGGGCGCAGTCCGTTTCGTTCGCAAGAACCAGCGATGTCCCCCTCGGCTACGCTTCCGGCCTGGGCGCCGATGGAGTGGTGATCGCGGTCCGCTTCGACGCCCGCAACGGGTCCGTCAGAGCGGACGAGCCGTTCGGGTTGCACGTCTACCGGTTCGATCCCCAACCGGAGATCGTCGGTTACTGCATCGTCCCGGCCGCGTACGTTCATCGCTAGAAGCCGGCTCGATCATGGCCGATATCTCCGACTCGCTGTTACACGCGGTCGGTGTTCGCGACCTCGACAAAAGGCCTAGGGATGTTCTGGCTATCGGAAGTAGACTGTCGCTGAAACGACGATGGTCGATTTGCATCACCTAGCGGAGACCGCGCTGCCAAAGTGTGGCCGTGCGATCCGAATACCTGGTGCTTAGACGTTTCGCGAGAGGCTGCGCTATCAGTCTCTTGCAAGGTCATCAGCTGCTCATCCTTTGCGATGCTGATCGGAGCGTAACACTGGTGGCTCGGCATCTAAAACCGTCGCTTGGTCCCGAATGCCGAGCGCTCCCTAAGTAAATAGTGGGCTATTTAGACGTACGAGACCTCTGTCTCATCGCCCCATTTTCGAGATACACGACCCCGCTTGGGGCCGAGCTGCTGATGAATTCCGCGACAAAGGCGCGCCCGATATCGTCTTGCTCAATTGTGCCAAAAGGTCCCGGAATCAGACGCCCCAACCAAGCTGCATAGCGCGGCGTGTGAGCATTGCCTGCGATAATTCCCGGACGAAAAATCGCGAGGCGTTGGAAGCCTATCCCTTGAACCGTCTCTTCTTTGAGCCCCATGACCCGCACGTAACGAATCCTGCTTTTCGCGGTGCTTCCCGCTGCCGAGAGCAGAGAAAACTGTGTGATACCCCCGGCCTGACAACCGCGGGCAAAGTCACCGACCACGCCAATTTCGAGGACCTTTAATTCCTCCTCGCTCCACTTCATGCTGCCTTTACCGACGCCAACACAGGATGCCCCATAGACAGGATCGCCTTGCGCAACCATGCTCTGCGCAAGCTTGGTCACTTCTGCCGGAAACTGGGCATCTGCCGTATCCAAGATCACCTGCCGCACACGGGGATCAGCGGTCAGAGAAATCGCCCTGCGATTGACCATCACTACTTCAGCGCAGGACGGCTCTGCGGCCAGCGCACGCACCACCGCAGCTCCCACCTGCCCCGTGCCACCGATGATCAAGACGCGAAATGCCATTTTAGGCCTTTTTACTATAGCTAGACCGCATGCCGCGTGCCACAGCGCTTGCCAACTTACAGCCGTTCTCTGGCGCGGCAGATACTTCTCGATGCGACTGAACTGTTGGCAATGATTTCCATGCCGAAATTATATCAGTTATGTTAACAGGCCCTAGGAACTTTAGCCCCGAGCGCGCTGCAGCGCCGCATCCAACCGCTCCTTCTCCTTTTTCCAGCGGGCATTTTCGGCTTGCGCTCTCTTCTCGATAGCGTCCGCCTCGGCCTGGATGGCTCCGGCTCTCTCCGCATGCTCCCGTTCAGCCTTGTCCAACGTCGATTGCGCCTTGTCGACGGCCTGCTGCCGGTGTTCGCGCTCTTTCTGCCGGGCGGCCTCTTCCCTCGCCCGCTCGCGATCGCGGCGCTTCTGCTCCCGTTCGTAGGCGACAGCGGCCTTCCGCTCCACCGCCTTGTCGGTCGGCCGGGAGGAAGTCTTCTTCGGTTTGCGGCCGGCCGGCTTGCGGGCGGCATTAGATGGTCGTGCGGTGGCGTCACCCAGATTCGTCGGTAGCTCGGCATGCTCCTTGAAGGGCCCATTCGAACCCACAGGACGCTTGAGCATGACGCCCGGCTTCGCCATGGTCGCCGCCACGACGTCCGGATCCTCGCTCTGCTTGGCCGCGCCCTGGTGAAAGAGATTGCTGTCCGCGCCCCAGGCTTCCAAAGCGGCCTTCATCGAGGGCGCCGCTATCGCCAGGTCGAAGAATCCCAGCGAAGTTTCGTAGGTCTTTAGCTTCATAGCCATTCGACATGTTCTTTCGTGGACATCATCGGCAACGCTTCAGACCGCCAGTCGATCGAGGTCGGCCGCCACTCGGGAGTTCGGGAATATTTTTGTCGCCTCCGCCAGGATCTCCTCGTCGGTGTAGCGGCCCGAGATGTGCGTAAGGACGAGTCGCTTCACGCCGGCGGCGCAGCGAGCTCGGCCGCTTTCGCTGCGGTGAGATGGCCGTAGTCGAGGGCCATAGCGGCATCGCGTTCGAGAAAGGTTGCTTCGATCACCATGAGGTCCGCCTCCCGGACGTGCTCGGCCAGGCTGTCGGTCGTTTCTGTGTCGCCCACGACGACGAGCTTCCTGCGCCCTTCGGGCGGTCCCAGCACTTCCTCGGAATCGATCGCCCTGCCGTCTGCCAGAACGACTGGTCGCCCTTCCGCCAGATCCTTGCGCACCGGACCGTCCGGCACGCCGAGAGCCGAAAGGCGGTCGGGCAGAAGATGCCGACGCACTTGGCTCGCGAACGAAAACGCGAAGCTTTCGGTGTCGCGATGACGCACACGGAAACCGTCGACGGTGAACTCGCCGGCGTCGAGGATCCGCCCCTCCGCCAACGGAACGAGTTGCAACGGGATGGGCGCCCGTCCCTCGCCCCAGAGTCCGGCGAGCATCCGGACGACGACGTCGAGCGTCCCCGGGCTGCCGTGGATCGTCATGACATCGGTGCTTTGCCGCAGCCGCAGCGTCGAAAACAGACCCGGAATGCCGAGCACGTGGTCGAAATGACCGTGCGTCAGCAAGAGCCGGTCGAGCCTTCTGAAGCCAGCGCCGCTCCGGAGCAACTGGCGCTGCGTACCCTCCCCGCAGTCGACCATGATGCGGTGGCCCCCGGCCTCCACTAGGAGGCCCGGATGGTTGCGGTCCGCTGAAGGCACGCTGGCCGAAGTTCCGAGGAAGGTCAGATCGAACATTGTCGGGCCGGTACTATCGGTTGTCGCGGCAAACTGCCATGGCGCGGGTGCGCAAGCGTACTAATATCGCGGACGAACGTGGCTTCCGCGCCCTCATTTGAAGAACCCTTTGAACCTCCGTTCGATGCCGACGTTGTCGTCGACACACTCCTCGCGGCAGGAAATGGTTCGCGCGCGCACCGGGCGTTCCCCCGCACTGGTTTCGCCGCGACGATCTCGAACCGAAGAGCTTCGCCTTCGGTGTGCAATTCGGCGGTCGCTCCGACGATAGTGCGCCTCGGAAGGTCGGTGCCGATGCCTGGTTCGATCGTCCGTGCGCCGCACGGTTCATGGTTCGCGATCAAGTCGTCCGGTACCTCACTGAACTTCCGGCGGGGTCGGACGATCTGAGCGCGCTGTGAAGCTCGACGGGCAACGGCGGCGCGGCAAGCGCAAGCCGGATTCCGACATATCCGAGGCTTCAATCGCTAACCCACGGTGGCCTCAAAAGGCCGTAGTCGAAACCGTGGCTTTAGTGGTCAACATCAGGTAAACATGAGTATTTTCAATGGTGTTGACAGGACACCCCTTCCGCCAGTTTGTTGTTCTCCCATGTTCGCCGTTCTTCGGAAGAGCAAATAAAATCAACGCGTTATGTGGCTGAGTGGTTTTATTGTTAACCGGCATTCGCCAGAGTTGGGAGCGTTGACCGTGGCTTTTACCGTAAGTTTGGGACGGTTTGGTCGCCTGATGGCGTCGCGCCGATGCTGGTCTTCTTATTGTTCGTTGGGCAAAGCCATGCCAGCCGGCTTCGAACCCCACATGCAGAAGCTGGTCGGCTCAAAACCGAACTGCCGCGGCCGATGGGTCGCCTCGTCCTCGATCTCGTCGACACCGACGGAATATTCGAACACCATCCCGTCGACCGGAGGTCGGATGGCGGCCGGGTCCGAAAACAATCGGCACGCGACGCTCGCTTAGAAAATAAAATGATCGCAGCACATCGTCGCTGGTTTGCACCTGATGATTGACGTGCTGAATGCCGGCATCCCGTGCGGCGAAGTAGCGGCGGCCGCTACACTCGGGGCGCACCACAAGCTCGATATGATTTCCGCTCGGATCCTCAAAATCGATGAAGGCCCTCACCTTTCGCCTGGCGGCGTCGTCCGCGGAGCCGCCCTGTACGCGATGGCCGAGCCGCTCCAGTGTGGCGGCGGCTTGCTGCAAACAGTCTGCGTCTTCGACCTCGAACCCGAGCCGGAAGACTATTTCAGACGTCACCCTTGCTGTCGTTAGCGGCGGCTATCACGATCAGCATATCGGGGGATGTTGGTCACCGTCGGAATAGAAATCCGCTACGCGCGGTAAGGCTGGTAGCCGAGGCCGGGAAAATCCGGGGAATTTGTTCTCCCCCTGTTCAGGTGCCAGCGATCTCGCTTCGTCTGCT
>WNFD01002402.1_pt1 | contig 20466 bp, 15 predicted proteins | sample 5400491 | NCBI WGS metagenome assembly WNFD01 (sample SAMN13153343, study PRJNA577476) | soil metagenome | isolation source: 120 cm saprolite under Douglas fir tree site 2 hole 2 replicate 2 | place: USA:California | collected 2015-04-18
AGATTGGCGCCCGGAACCATGCCCAGGCCACCGACAAACGCAGCGCAGAGGTCGGAAATAATGTCGCCGTATAGATTTTCCATGACCAGCACGTCATACTGGTAAGGATTCATCACCAGTTGCATGCAGGTGTTGTCAATGATGTGCTCGCCGTAGGTGATCTCCGGATATTCTTTGGCCACGTCACGGCAGCAGCGCAGAAAAAGACCATCACTCATCTTCATGATGTTGGCTTTGTGGATGGCGTGTATTTTTTTGCGTTTTTCGCGGCGCGCATACTCGAAAGCAAAGCGCGCAATGCGCGTGGACGCCTTCTCTGTGATGATCTTGAGCGCTTCCACCACACCGGGCACAACTTCATGTTCAATTCCGGAATACTCGCCTTCCGTGTTCTCACGCACAATCACCAGGTCAACATTGGGGAAACGCGTGGGCAGGGAAGGAAGGCTCTTGACTGGACGGAAGTTGGAATAGAGCTCAAACTGCTTGCGAAGCTGTACGTTGATGCTGGCAAAGCCGCCGCCAATGGGCGTGGTGACTGGGCCTTTCAGGCCAACGCCGGTCCGCTGGATGGATTCCGTGAGCTCTTTGGGAATGTATTTGCCGTATTTCTCAAAGGCCTGGGCGCCCGCGTTTACGGTTTCCCAGTCAACCTTTACTCCCGCGGCTTCGATCACGCGTACCGCTGCATGAGTCACTTCGGGGCCAATGCCGTCGCCCGGAATCAACGTTACCTTATGTGCCATTCCAACCTACCTTGCCCCGATTTTAGTTTTTCCGATTCTAACTTTTATTGTTTCGAAAGTTATTGTTTCGAAGAGGTCTTCGCCTTGATTGATTTCTGCTTCTCCGGGTTCGCGTTGAGGAGTTGTTCCAGTTCGGAATGAAATTCATTTACGTCCTGGAAATCGCGATAGACGGATGCAAAGCGAATGTAGGCGACCTTGTCAATCAACTTGAGCCGCTCCATGATCAACTCGCCCAGTTCGCTGGCCGTCCGCTCACGCTCGGGCGAATCCACCACAAACTGCTCCACGTCATTGACGATCTGCTCCATCTTCCCCATGGATATCGGCCGCTTTTCGCAGGCCCGTAGCACGCCGGCAAGGACCTTCTGGCGCTCAAACTTCTCCCGGCGGCCATCTTTCTTCACAACCATGTAGGGGATTTCGTCAATGCGCTCGTAGGTGGTGAAGCGCTTTTCGCATTTCAGGCATTCACGGCGGCGGCGAATGGATTCGCCTTCTTTACTCTCACGCGAGTCCACAACTTTATCGTTCTCGAACCCGCAAAAAGGACATTTCATGGGTGCTAAACACAACTCTGTCTTGAAGATAGGATACCGTTGATTGTATCAGACATAGCGGGACACGCTATAGGTAGCGGATGCAGGTGATTTGGTAATTGAGTAATTTGGTAATTTAGTAATTTGAAAACTCAAAATTGAGCTGCAGTCACTCTGAGAACCCGCCCCCAAATTACCCAATTACGAAATTACTCAAGTACCCAAATTCATCTAGTTTTCTTCCAGCGCCTTTTCTTCTTCCACCTGGCTTTCATCCCGAAGCTTGCGCAGGGATACATGCTCAGAGTGCGCCAGAATCAGTCCCAGCGGAATGACCGACATAAACGTCACCAGCCAGAGCATCATGCCGCAGGTGCCGATGGTCGCGAGCTGTGATCCGCCGCCGACGACAGGAAGCTGCAGGGTGCCTCCGGCCACACTCGCGCCGGTCAGGAGCAAGGCGCTGGAGAGTGTCATGTTTGGCCCAACGTCGCCATAAGCGTGCGTTACGCAATAGTAGGTTGCGCCGATCAGAAGCCAGAGTGCGACAGATATTCCGGAGAGTTGAAGAAAAGATGAGAAGTCGAGGATGGTATCCAGGCCCTGGCCGAAGGTGTGTACACGATGCGAAAGGCCTTTGCCCAGGGGGGGCGAGATTTTTCCAAACACCCGCTCAATCAGCCTGGCTGTACCTTCTGGATTGCGGCGAATCAGGAACGCGAACAAGGCGCCGAGGAGCACGGCGGCAAGCAATCCGAAGGCAATGGCTTCAAAAAGTTGGAAGGCCGATGGGTGGAACATGCCGATTTTCCTGGTCGCCCCGTCGGCAAACCCGGGAAGGTTCTTAAGGTCGGACGACAAGAGGACGTTCACGGCCATGATCACAGCAAAGGCGCCTACATCAAACAATCGTTCTACAACCCACACAGCCAGCTGTGAAGACATGGTTAGATTTTCTTTGCGCGCGATCAGAAACGGCCGTATGAATTCACCCGGCCGTCCCAGCAGTGCCAGCGCGGTAAAGCCAATCATGGTGGGCGCTACCAGGCGCGTCGTTTTTACGTCGCACACGGGACGCAACAGGATTTTCCAGCGCAGCGCTCGCAGATAGTAGTCAAAGTAGATGATGGCTACTCCCAGCGCAATCAGTCCGACATTAACGTCTTCTGTCTGTTCCTTGAAAGACTGCCAGTCAAATTTTCTCCACGTCTTTACCTGGAGAAACACGAGCGCGCCAAGGACAATTGCGACCACCGCAGTGAGCAGGATTTTTCGCTTATTCATTCAGGTTTTCTGGAACGGATACACTGCGTAAGAGCGAGCCTATCCCGCAGTTGAGCTTACTCATTGTAATGGAATGTCTCAGGCAGGTTTGTTGGCTTTGGAAACGCTGGCTTGTTGCGGGTGGGTGGCTTTAACTTTCTTCCTGGCGGCCGGCGCCGGATCTTTCGCAGTGCTGGTACCAGTCTTCTTGGTGGTTGCCGGAAGGGTCTTGTTCTGCGCGCGTTTCTTAGCGTTGAAGTCGCGGACAATTTTGGAAACATAAGCACGCGTCTCACGATAGGGAGGCACGCCGTGGTACTGCTCCACGCGATGCGCGCCGGCATTGTAGGCAGCCAGCGCCTTCACCGGATCGTCATGATACATGTTGAGAAGGGCATTCAGATGAGCGGTGCCCGCTTCGATGTTGGCCTTGGGGTCGAACGCGTCGGCCACGCCGAGCTCGGCTGCGGTTGACGGCATCAACTGCATCAATCCGCGCGCGCCCTTGGGTGATACGGCATGTGGCTTGAAATTGCTTTCCGCACGGATCACGCTGGCGACAAAATCAGGGTCGAGCCGGTTCTTTGCTGCCGCCTCACGCACAAGTTGGTCCAGCTCAGGCTGCGTGACCGGGACCGTTGTGGTCGCCGGAATACTAGCTGACTTCTGCGACGCTGATGGCTCTGATGAAACCGTGGCGACTACCGGATTCGTGTTCGTGACAGCCGCGCTTTTGTTCACGTCAGCCAATGGGACTGGCGTCTCTTCTTTTTCAAAGGACGCTATGTCAGCCGTTGCAAGATCCAGGTGCCCGCTGGAGAGGTAAAGGCGGGTGGTAGTAGAGTCGATCTCCTCTTTGCGCACAAAGCTGACCTGCGAACCATTGCGCAGCACGGCAATCTCCGCCGCGGAAGCTGAAATCTGCGCTGCCAGCAGAAGAACTCCGATCGCAACTGGTCTAAGAAGAGACATTTTGACCCAAGACATTTATTGTCCCCGAATTAGAGCCGGAAAGCCAGCCCCAAAAAGCTGGTCAATGGCCAAAGCCACGCCGCTTTCAGAGTTGCTGCCGGTCACGTGAAAGCCGCGCTGCTTCAAACCGAGGTCGGCGTTGGCCATGACCACGGGAAGTCCTGCATATTCAAGCATTTCCAGATCGTTGTAATTGTCCCCAATGGCCATGATTTCGGCGGGCGGAATGCCGTGTTGTTCTGCATGTCTCCGCAGAGCATGCCCTTTGGAGCAATCGCGGGTGAGGATGTCCAGAATACAAAGGTCGCGATGGTCATATTGCGTGCGCAGGACGGTGAGCTCGTCGCCAAAGTCGGCCTGAGAGAGGCGCTGCTGTGCGCCCACCATTCTGGCCACGGAACCGCAGTACATTGCCTGGATCGGATCTTCGCTGAGCGCGTCTTCCAGGGGCGAGACGATCTTTATATAAGGACGATTCGCGTCCATCCAGCGCGAGATGCTCGCGTTTAACTCGTCGGCACGCTCCAGCACCAGAGAGTCATTGCCTTGCTTGTTCGCCGAACGATCAAACGTCAGCACAGCGTTTCCGCGAAATGCGTCCATATGCCGGATCAGCTTCAGGGCTGAGCTGGCAGGGAGCCGGTCAGTGAAGTCAGTCGCGCCCTCGCTGGACCTGACTAATGCGCCGTTGGAACTGATCAGCCAGATAGGGAAGCCGAGTTCACGGGCCACAGGCATGGCATAGTCATGGCGCCGGCCGGTGGCCAGCACGATTTGTATGCCGGCGCAATGGGCTTCACGCAGCGCGGCATAGTTGCGGGCGGAGATTTTGTAGTCGGGATCGGTGAGGGTGCCGTCAATGTCAACGGCGATCAGTCGGACGGAATGCTTTGCCACACTTCATTGTAAGTCAGGGCGGTAAGTCAGGGCGGTAAGCCAGGGCCGTAACTCAGCAACTTCTTTGGCCGCGAATGAACGTGAATCACGAAAACAATTGCCAAAATCGCCGGTATTGCCAGAACTGCCAAAATTGGGCGGCGTTCAGGGTGAGACCGACTCGTGCCGAGCCGGCCGCAACAGGAGCATCCATGCGTTACCACAAAATTAGCTCGTGAAGCGGGTTGGAGCGCAGCGACAACAAAAATGATGGCAGCATCAAAATTAACCGACGCTGCCGTATCTGTTGTGAATTGCAGAGTGAGGAGAGAGTTTTTTGCCGCGGACCAATGCGGCCTTATCCAAAGATCGCGTAAAAGCTATTGTCCGGCTGTTCCTGTTTGGGTTTTGTCTGTTTTGTCTGTTTTGCCTTTTTGGAATGCTTGTCAGCTTTCGAAGCGCTCGACTGAGTCGAGTTTTGCTGGTCACTACAGGGTTTGGTTTCAGCCGCGGCTGAACCAGCGATGCTTGACGCCATGATTGCGAGAGCAAGAGTGCGATTGAGGATGTTTTTCATTTGAGTCTCCTTGTACGTTGAATCGTTGTTGCACTGTTCATAACTTCGCGGGCGAAGTTTTATTCCGGCTTGAATTTCAAATTCGCGAACAGAAACGATCAGCAAACGATGGAAGGAAATGAAGAATACAAAACGGATTGGGAATAATTGGATGGGCGAGTTGGTTGTCGAGGGTCAGGTAGAACGCCTCAGGGCCTGAAGGCCAAATTATTTCTCGCTTTAACGCAGGCATGAATGCCTGCTCCACCCCGAGGAAGTACGCGTGTTCAGCCGTCCCTGGCGGGACTTCGTTATTGTCGCTACACTCCAACTGCATTGATCACTAACTTGTGGTTGCTTTCGGGATGCTTTTGTTGCGGCGGGCTCAACGCGCAAGTCCGCCTCGCCCGCGCTTACCCAGTACCTGCTTCGCGGCATGCCGGGCTACTTTCAGTCGCGCCTGCGGCGCTTTATCTGTGAACGTCAAGTGCCTCTCGTTAGGGGTATCGATATGACAGCAATTATGCGTGGTTCAGCATGCCGCTCTTTGTGTGCTGGTTTTACTTTGTAGGAGACATTTGCGAAGCAGCCGATACCAGCCAGAGACGACTTGTATTGATTCGAGTTTATTCGCGGCAGGTTCTTGATCCGCGTCTATCCTCGTTGATCCGCGGTAAAAGGGCTAGTTTACAGTCCCAGGTAAGCCGCCCGCACCATGTCATTGCTCAGCAAATTCTTTGAAGCATCCTCCAGGATGATGGAGCCATTCTGCACCACATAGCCGCGGTCAGAGATAGTCAGACCACTCACCACGTTCTGCTCCACAATCAGCATGGTGATGCCTGTTTTTCGCACTTGCTGGATTTTCTCAAAGACTTCATCCACGATTTTCGGAGCCAAGCCAAGGGATGGTTCGTCCAACAGCAGAAGCTTGGGCTTGGCCATCAACCCGCGGGCGATGGCCACCATCTGCTGTTCGCCGCCGGAAAGAGTCCCGGCAAGCTGTTCCATACGTTCAGCCAGGCGGGGGAATAATGCGAGTTGCTCTTCCAGAGATTGCTTGATGGTTCCGCGCGCGCGAGGCGTGTAGGCGCCGAGTGAAAGATTTTCCCGCACGGTAAGAAACGGGAAGACCTGGCGGCCTTCCGGAACATGACTCACGCCGCGTTCCACCATTTCATGCGCGGGCACGCGGGAAACGTCCTGTCCGGCAAAGTGCAGGGTTCCGCCCGCAAGCTGCTTCATTCCGGAGATCACGCGCAAAGTGGTCGTCTTGCCGGCGCCATTGGCGCCGATCAGCGTCACAATCTCACCTTCATTCACTTTCAGCGTGATGCCGAAGAGTGCCTGAAGGTCTTTGTAGTAAGCGGTCACGTTTTCCAGTTCGAGCAGAGGACGCGCGGGGTTGGTGACTGTCATGATCGCTCCAACTCCTTGTACTTCGGTCCAAGATAGGCTTCAATCACAGCGGGATTTTTGACTACGTCACCCGGAATGCCTTCAGCGATCTTAGCGCCATAATCCAGCACGACTACACGGTCAGCGATCTTCATCACGACCTTCATGACATGCTCCACGCCGCCGACCACGCTCACACCCCATTCCGGCAAGCGGCGTATGAGGTCGGCCAGGGCAAGAGCCTCACTGGTAGTAAGACCGGAGACTACCTCATCCAGCAGGATGAGCTTTGGCTTGGTAGCCAGTGCGCGGGCAATTTCAAGGCGCTTGAGCGCCGCCAGGGGCAGTCCTCGCGCCTGAAAGTTTTTGAGCTGTGACATCTGGAGAAAGTCGAGGATCTTTTCTGCTTCCTGCTCCGCCTGTTTCAAGTTGCCGGTGTGCATGAATGCGCCCAGCATCACGTTTTCCATCACGCTCAGGCTGGCCAGGGGCTTCACGATCTGAAAAGTCCGGCCGATGCCGATCCGTGATGTCTCATGCGGGGCAAAGCGTGAAACGTCTTTGCCTCCAAAAAGTATTGCGCCCTCGTCCGGGTGAAAAAAGCCACTAATCAGGTTGAATACGGTGGTCTTGCCAGCGCCGTTCGGTCCGATGACAAACAGAATTTCGTGGTCCTTGAGATTGAAGGAGACGTCCTTGACGGCGGTGAGTCCGCCAAAGCGCTTTGTCACGCCACGGAGCTCGAGTACGTTGGCCATGATCAGTCGCCTCCCTGACTAGAAGCCGCAGGCGCCGCGGTGGTGGCGGGAGCTGTCGGCGCGACCGATGGAGGCAATGGCGGTTTCTTCTGCGCGCGGACCTTACGCTCAAAGCCGCCAACAATTCCTTCGGGCAGAAAGAGAACCACTACCACAATCAGAATTCCGTAGATCAGGAGGTGGCTTTCCTGAAACTGGTTCTTAAATAGCTCTGAAGCTGAGAGCAGCAGGATCGCGCCCACGATGGGTCCAATCAGCGTGCCGGCACCGCCCAGCATAGTAATGATGGCCATTTGCACAGAGATGTCGATGTTGAGGATGCTGTCCGGCACGATGAACTGGAATGCGCTACCGTAAAGCGCGCCGCCCAGCGCGGTGAGAAATGCGCTGATCAGCAGTGAGCGAAGTTTGTAATTTGCGGTATCAATGCCCACGGCGCTGGCGGTGTCTTCATCTTCACGGATCGCCATCAGGTAATAACCAAAGCGTGAACGCGAAGTCCACGCGTTGATCGCGAACGTGAACATGGCCAGCGCCACGGCGCAGTAATAAAACCATCGCCAGAATCCCTGTCCGGAGAACAATGCTGGAACGGAGAGTCCGATGGCTCCGCCGGTGATGGCCAGATTGGTTGCGACCAGGCGCAGAACTTCACCAAACGCGATGGTGGAAAGCGTGAAGTAAGGTCCGCGCAGGCGAAAGACAATCTTGCCGATGATTGCCGCGAAGGCCGTCGCTAATAGTGGCGCAAGGATGAAGGCGATCCAGCGGGGAACGCCGTGCGCCGAGGAAATCGCAAGGCCGTAAGCACCAAGTCCGAAGTAAGCAGCGTGGCCGAGAGAGAGCTGGCCCGCGTAGCCGCCAACCAGGTTCCATGCCAGCCCAAGGGCCGCAAATAATGCAATGCGGAAGAAGACCTGCATGAGGTAATCATTCTGAATAAAAATGGGAAGCGCCACGGCGACAATGCCCAGCCCAATGAGTGACCACAGTCGCCAACCCTGAAGTTCATTCATGCGCGCTGCCTCCCAAAGAGGCCGCTGGGCTTGAGTGAAAGCATCAGCAGGAAGAGAACGAAGTCGACGGCCAGCGCCCACTGGTTGCCAATGTATAAGCTGGTGAGGCTCTCCGCCATACCGAGCGCGAGTCCGCCCATCGCCGCGCCTTCAATCGATCCCATGCCACCGAGCACTACAATGACGAAGGCCTTCAGTGTGTAATCTTCGCCAACGCTGGGAAAAAGATAGAGCGCCGGCAGAAGCAGGCCGCCGGCGATCCCGGCGAAGGCGATGCCAAGAGCAAAGCTGATGCCCTGAATGCGCGTAACGTTGATGCCCATCAGCGGTGCGACTTCACGGTTTTGGGCGATGGCCCGCAGTGCCTGCCCGGTACGACTGCGGACAACGAACTGCTGCAAGCCGACGATGAAGACCGAAGCAATGACGAATGACAGCACCGCCGCGGCATTCAATCCGAAGGGACCAAAACGCAATGTACGGTTCACCAGCGCCAGATTGGTCTGGTGATAGTCGGCGCCAAAGGCAAGCTGCGCAGTATCAACCAGGATCAGCGAGATACCGGTGGTCATGAGAATCTGCATGAAGTCTGAGCGGTCGCGGATCGGCTGAATCAGAGCGCGATAGACCAGAAAGCCGAAGGCGAAGAGGAACAATCCGGCAGGCAGAAAACCAATGTAGGGATCGACCTTGAAACGATCAAAAAGAATGTACGTGGCATACATACCCACCATAAGGAAGGCGCCATGAGCAAAGTTAACGATGCGCATGACGCCAAAGATCAAGGCGAGCCCCATGCCGATGAGCGCATACAGCGCTCCGGTCAGCAGACCGTTCATGCAGGCTTGCAGAAAAGCTGTCACAGCTTTCGCTTCCTCTCTTCGACAGACTGGTCTTCAACAGACTGGCTTACACGAGGGCCGGCTTACTTGCGTTCGCTCCACTTCGGCGCCGGAATGATCGGCTTGGAATCGGCTGCGTCGGTCGGGAACACGACCTTGTACTGTCCTACCTGTACCTGCGTGATCAGCACCGGATGCTGGTTCTGTCCGTTGGCGTCAAAGTGGACCGGACCAAACGGCGTCATGGTCTGGTTCAAGGCTTTGATGCCATCGCGAATCTTCGCTGCGTCCAGCGAGCCGGCATCATTCATGGCTTTAGCAGCAGCGTGCAGAGAAGCATACGCCTGGATGGCGTGATATGCCGGATGTGAGTGGAAGCGCTTGAAGTACTCAGCGTCAAATTCTTTTGATCCCGGCCACTGTGCTGCGGGCAGCCACTGTGAAGTGGAGAAGGTGTACTCGGCGTTTTTGCCGGCGCCTTTAGCGGTGGGAAATTCTGCGGCGGCGAATCCCGTTCCTGCGGAGGTGTAGTACCTGGGATTGAGATCAACCTCCTGCGACTGCCTCATCAGCGTTCCGGCATCCAGCAGGTAAGAGCAGAAGTAAATCACGTCAGGGTTGGCTGCCTTCACGCGCTGGAGCACGGATTTGTAATCCGGCGACTTGGCTTCATACGACTCGATGCCGACAATCTCCATGCCATCGGCCCTGGCGGCTGCTTCCATGGCTTTGCGATTGGCCTGGCCGAAGTTGGTGTTCTCATACACAATGGCGATCTTGCGGGGATTGCCGTTCGCCTTCAGGAAGTCGAGAGTGGCTTTGGCGTAGTCAGCGGCACCGGCGCATATGCGAAAAATCCACGGAGACTTGGAGTCCATCACATTGTCAGCCGTCGCCGTGGGAATAATCAGGGGAATCTGGCGCTGCGTTACGGCAGGAATAATGGCCTTGGTGTTCTCGCTGGAGTACGCTCCCAGCAGAATGGGCACGTGGTCCTGATCAATCAGCTTGGACACGCCCTGCACGGCCTGGTCGGTCTTGCTCTGGTCGTCATACATGTCCAGTTCGACCTTCTTGCCCAGAACGCCGCCCTTGGCGTTGATCTCATCCAGGGCGATGGCGTAGCCGTTCTTGTGGGCCTCACCGAACGCCGCCTGGCTGCCCGTGAGAGAGGTAATCACGCCGACTTTGGTAGTGTTTCCGCCGCCCTTCTGGCAGCCGATGGCGAACAATGACAACGCTACGGCAAGAATTCCGGTAACTACTGGTTTCAAACGCATTCTGATATCCCCCACAAAGTTGGTTGGGCAAGATGAATTTTAGGTCATGGGATTATACATAGGACAACGTTCAGGGCAACAGCGAAGCGGTATCAGGACGTGCGCGTCAGCGCCGCTTTCAGGAACGCATTCATTTGCGCGGTGGCTGCTCTGGCGGCAGGCGTTTCCGCCAGCGCGTTGGCGCCCATAAATCCATGGATTACGCCCAGAAATCGTGTACAGGTTACAGTCACACCGGCCTGAGAAAGATTTCGGGCATACGCTTCACCTTCGTCGCGCAGCACGTCACATTCGGCTGTGATGATAAGTGCCTGTGGCTGGTCATTAAGTTCATCAAGCGGAGTAAAGAGCGGCACAGCCGTGGGATTCGAGTCATTCACGGCATCAGGAACATACTGTCGCCAGAACCAGTGCATGGCGTCTTCCGTCAGGTAATATCCCTGGGCAAAATCACGGCATGATTGCGAACCGTAGTCCGGGTTCGCCGTGGCAGGGTAGAGGAGCGCCTGAGCAAGGATGCGTGGTCCGCCGCGCTGTTTGGCCAGATGGCAAACTACCGTGGCCATATTGCCGCCAGCGCTGTCACCTGCGACTGCCATGCGACTGCCGTCAACATCAATGTCCGCGCCGTGCTCCGCCACCCATTTTGCGGCGGCGTAACACTCTTCCAGCGGAATGGGGAAAGTTTCCTCCGGTGACCGCCGGTATTCCACAAATACCACAGCCGCACCGGTTGCGTTGGTGATGTCGCGCAGAAAACGATCGTATGTGGTGGCGTCGCCCAGAACCCATCCGCCTCCGTGGAAGTACATCAGCACAGGCAGAGCACCGCTGGCGCCTTCGGGACGGAGGATGCGAATCTGCACGTTGCCGCGCGGGCCAACTGCTATGGTGCGGTCCTCCACGAGCGCGGGCAGTTTGGTGACAGGAAATAGTTCCTGGCCCTTGACCTGCATGGCGCGGGCCTGCAGCACAGGAACTTCCCAAACCTGCGGCCGGCCAAGGTCTTTTAAAAACTGCAGGAACCACTGCGTGCGCGCATCGAGCACAGGGCGATTGTCAAGGGACATGGTTTTTATTTCGCTGCGTTTTCTATTTAGTTGCTACCAGCGTCTTGGCCCGCGCTAGCTCGGGACGATCAGAGTCAATGCCCTGGCAGTTTTTCAGAAGCTGACCGTAGTACTGGCCAGCCTTTTCTTTCTGGTCGAGTTTTTCTGCTGCCTGGGCCGCGCCGGAAAGCTCATTGAAGCGATTGGGATCGGTCTTGAGTGCGACTTCATATTCCGCCAGTGCTTCCTTCGGGCGATTCATCTCCAGCAAAATGTCAGCCAGCATTTCGCGCGCCGGGGATTCAGTTTCACCTTTGCCGACTTTGTCCTGTGTGTCCGCTACTTCACGCAGGATGCGGACGGCTTCTTCGTTCTTGCCTTCGGCGTAGGCTGCCCATGCCTGCGTCTCTTTGTGTTCGTTCTTCAGCAGATCGGCATGGTATGACGTGGAGGATTTGCGTATGGTTTCCAGAAGCTCATCGTAATGCTTGAGTGCATCCTGGGCCGCGGCGGTGTCATGAAGGTGTCCGGCGGCAACGGCGTGGGCCCAATATGTGACCACCTTTTGCTGCGGCCGCGCTTTTTCGAGTGGCTGCAACGCCAGCGCATCTTTCCATTGACGGCGTTCGATGGTATAACGAGCGGCCATGCTGCTCACCATGTCGTCATAGTAATCCTGATAGTCCGACTCGATATCTGCGCGATTGAACTTTGCCATGGCGGCGCTCACCGCCCTGGCGCTTTGATCATCACCGATCTGAAGATAGGCGTAGTGCTGGTAGTCCATGGCGTGCATGCGGTGATGCGCCATGTGGAAATGCATCTCTGCCATCGTGTCGGCTGCACGCAGGGCGGCAGCGTTGGACGCGATCGAATCCTGCCATAGTCCCAGGCGGGCGAAGATGTGCGACGGCATGTGAACAGCGTGCGGCGAAGCCGGCGCAATCTTCGCATATTCGCGCGCGGCGGAAAGCCCAAGGCTTGCCATTTGCGGATTGTCGCAACTGTGGATGATGTAGTGAGCGATTCCGGGATGGTCTGGCTGCGCGTCAAAGATCTTGGTCAAGATGGCGACAGCTTTCCTGGCCTGTGCATGTGTTGCGTCGTTCTCAGGCGCAGCGCCCAGCAGCGCCACGGCATAGAAGGCTGCGGCTTCCGTGTCATTGGGATTATCATGCGCGAGCGTTTCCATTGCGCTGGCGTACTGGCCGAGTCGTTTCTTGTGCTCAATGGCGCCGGTCTGATAAAGCACTGCGACCGCTTCGATGTATTCCCGCTCGCGTTTCGTCTTTGGCTTGAGTTGCTGCGCCTTTTGCGCGAGTTCAGCTCCGTGCTTCATGTCGGCCTCTGACGGTCGCGCCCAAAGCAAATGGAACAACGTCATGGCCTGGCCCCAGTAAGCCATGGCACACTGCGGGTCCTGTGTTGCGACCTGCTTAAATCCGCTCTCAGCCTGCTCATATTCGAACGAATGCAACATGGCGATGGCGCGCTCAAATGGCTTCTGCGATTCCGGAGCACATGAAACGGGGAACGAGACACTGCCTAGCTTTTCATTGGCGTCCATGTGATGGTGGTCGTCGTCTGTCAAAGCCACAAACGAACAGGCTAGAACCACCGCGAATAATGAAGCCAGACGCATTTTGATCATGAAATACTCCAGTCCTGCCAATGTCCCACGTTTGTTTGTGATTCTAACGCCACCCTGGTAGCCATTACGTTAAGGCAAAGATCAGTGGTGAGCATTGCCTTTCCGATCTCGGCGATGTCGTGCGATCACCCGATGACGGCGATGGCTCCCTCCCCCGTCATCCCAAGATCTAAAGGACTTACGCGATCTCATCCCAACCAATCCCACCCAAAACTTACCTTCATTCCAAGTCTGGGTTTGAATGGCGATTGCCCAGCTATCAAATGACTCAATTACGAAATCCGCGATGGGCCCCTCCCCCGTCATCCCAAGATCTAAAGGACTTACACGAACCATCCCAATCGACGCGGTTGTGTTCTTGTCTTGGCTATTCGCCAACTGCCATTTGCTGCCGTATCCGCGTTCATCCGCGTAAATCCGCGGTAAAGGGTTTTCTTTCTTCCGATCAGTGTCACCAGTGCAAATCAGTGGTGAGCTTTGCCTTTCCCGCGATGTTGTGCGATCACCCGATGACGGCGATGGGTCCCTCCCCGGTCATCCCAAGATCTAAAGGACTTACACGAACCATCCCAATCGACGCGGTTGTGTTCTTGTCTTGGTTATCTGCTAATTGCCATTGCTGTCGTATCCGCGTTTATCCGCGCAAATCCGCGGTAAAGGGTTTTCTTTGTCTCGATCAGTGTCATCAGTGCAGATCAGTGGTGAGCATTGCTTTTCCCTATCTCGGCGATGTCGTGCGATTACTCGATCACGGCGATGGGCCCCTCCCCCGTCATCCCAAGATCTAAAGGACTTACACGAACCATCCCAATCGACGCGGTTGTGTTCTTGTCTTGGCTATCTGCTAATTGCCATTTGCAGCCGTATCCGCGTTCATCCGCGCAAATCCGCGGTAAAGGGTTTTCTTTCTTCCGATCAGTGTCATCAGTGCAAATCAGTGGTGCGCGTTGCCTTTCCGATCCCGGCACCATCGCCACGCTACCGTATTCCGTATCGCGAAGCAAATAATCTTTAGTACTTCACTCCTCGTCTTTGTCCTGGGCCGAAGCAGTTGCGTGCCGATCTGGCGCGGCCAGCTTGATCTCCGGCAGGTTCACCGCTTTCAGCTTTTCATTCAACGCGGGAAGCTGCTTGTCTTTCACGTCCTGCCATTGCTTCATCACCTGGGGGAGCTGTTGTTCCACTTCAGCGATGCCGTTTTCGGTCTGCGTAGTGGGAGCATGGTCAGCTTCCTGCAACGTACCGAGAAGCGCCAGGTACTTGGTGCGAAGTGCGGCGAGCGTGGGCTGGTCATTAACTGGGGCGGGTCCTGGCCTCCGGGCGGCGGTGCCAAGCACATTGTTCATTTGTTCATTGAAGCTGTTGATGGCCGTGGCAATCTCGCTGCCTGCCGGTGCTGCCTTCGAACGGTCCTGAAGTTGTTTGCGAACATCGGTGGCCTGGGTTGCGGCGGGAACAAGAGTCAGCAGGCGTTGTGTAATTTCTTGCGAGGTTGAGAACTGCGCCTGCCATGCGGCTGGCGGCGTTTTGACGCGCGGGTCCATCCTGACCGTCAGCGGTTGGTTATAGCTCTTGCCGTTGACCGTGAGCACCACATTGTATGTGCCGGGAGTGGCCCATGCGCCTGAAGGCTGTGGAACAGTATTGTGCGGTACCGCAGAGATTGGATATTCAGGATCAAGGCCGGGAATGTCAGCGTAATGCATGTTCCACAGGAAGCGATGCATGCCTGCGCTGGCCGCAAGCGTTTGCGGCGGACGGACCCAGTATGTGGGGATGTTCAACATGGGATCGATGGGTTCTGGCTTCTCCGCACTGGAGTATGTGCGCACGGTTTTACCGCTTGGGTCTTTAATCTCCAGCGTAACGGGCGAGGTGGCGGCGGATTGCAGATAGTAGTTGATCACGGCGCCGTCGGGCGGATTTTCACCAGCAGGGAAATCCGGCGGCAGAGGCGTATCAGGATTCATGGACCAGCGGACGCGGGTTGCGGTCTGGGGTTTGAAGAGATATGCGTCTGACGAGATTGTTTTCTGCTCGACCTGACGGAGAGGAGTGATGTCATCCATGATCCAGAAGCCGCGACCGTGCGTGGCCGCCACCAGATCGTCATCTTTAATGATGACGTCCCGGACGGAGCTGGGCGCCATGTCATTGCGCAGTGACTGCCAGTGGTCGCCATCATCAAAGGAAACGTAAACAGCGCGTTCAGTGCCGGCGAACAATAGTCCGCGACGCACCGGATCTTCACGCACCACATTTACGTTTTCATTTTCCGGAATGCCCGCCACAATCTCTGACCATGATTTGCCGCCATCATGCGTGCGCAGAATGTGTGGACGCAGATCATCCAGACGCAACGTGTTGATGGCCGCATAAGCGGTCTGCGCGTCAAAATGGCTGGCTTCCAGAATGGAGACTTTCTGGAAGGGCTGCATGTCAGCGGGTGTGATGTTGGTCCAGTTCTTGCCACCGTCAGTGGTGATATCAATCTGGCCATCGTCTGTGCCGGCCCATATGCGATTGATATCCAGCGGTGACGGGGCCACGGCGTAGATCACGCCGCGCTGCGTGGGCTTGGCGGTGGGCTCAGTGCTGAATTTGCCGATGCTTGCCGGAATCGTGAAATCCTTGCGCGTGAGATCAGGTGATATCTGGGTCCAGCTTTGTCCGCCATTGGTGGTCTTCCAGAGATTGTTGGAAGCGAAGTAAAGGGTATGCGGATCTCTGGGCGAAAACACCACCGGCTCAGTGCGGACAACGCGAAATGTCTGCGAGCGAAATGCCTTGGGAAGAATGTTCTGCGCCTGGCCGGTACGGCGGTCATAACGGCTCAGCTTGCCACCATAAATGATGTCAGGATCAAGCGGATCAGGTACCACGTAACCATATTCTTCGGCAGAGACAGGGTGCCATTCGCGGATGGTCACCTGACCGTCGTTACCACGGCTTGCAACGCATGCAGAGCCGCTTTCCTGCTGTCCGCTGCAAACGCGATAGGGAAATGCGTTGTCAGCATTTACGTGATACATCTGCGCGGTGGGCTGGTTGTACCATGAGCTCCAGCTCTCACCGCCGTTCACACTCACAATCGCGCCCTGATCACTGGCAAGAATAATGATGTGCGGATCGTTGGGATTGACCCATACGTTCTGGTAATCATCGCCACCGGGGGCGCCGCGGAAGCCTGTCCATGTTTTGCCGCCATCGGTTGACTTCCACGTTACGGTGCTGGTGACGTAAACCACGTTGGGGTCTTTGGGATCAAAGCGGGGAACGGAAAGATCACCGCCGCCGATGCGGCCCGCGGGTCGCGCGTCCGTGGTGATGACCGCCCAGTTCTGCCCGGCGTTTTCACTGCGAAATAACTTCACGCCATCTTTGGTGGCGACGGAAGCCATGAGTATTTTGGGATTGCTATCCGCTATGGCGATGTGAGCCTGCACCACGCCTTCCGGCAGTCCGCCAGTGAGCTGCTGAAACGTGGCTCCGCCGTCAATGGATTTAAAAAGTCCGCCGCCCGTGCCGTTCCACGCGCCGTTTTCCCATGCGCCTTCACGCGCCTCCCATAAGGTGGCGTAAACAACGTTGGAGTCACTGGGATCGATGAGGACGTCAGAGGCACCGACATTTTCGTCCTTACCCAGGACCTGCTGCCAGTTCTGGCCACCGTCGGTTGAGCGATAGACACCGCGCTCTTTGTTAGGACCATAAGGATGCCCGGCCACGGCAGCGAAGACCTTGTTGGGATCGCGGGGATCGACGGCGAGCTGGGGAATCTGCTGGCCGTCGCGGAGGCCGAGATGCTTCCAAGTCTTGCCGGCGTCAGTGGATTTATATATGCCGTCGCCAACGGAGAGGTCAGGCCGGTGCAGACCTTCACCGCTGCCGACATAAACAATGTTGGGATCAGACGCTGCGACTGCCAGTGAGCCGATGGAGCCGGTGGGCTGACCGTCAAAGATAGGCTTCCATGTGCGACCGTAATCGTCAGTCTTCCAGACTCCGCCGTTGCAAACGCCTATATAGAAGACGCTGGGCTGGCTGGGAACGCCGGCGATGGCGCGCGTGCGTCCGCCACGGTATGGGCCGATGGAACGCCAGTGCAGCGGCTTGAGCAGCCCGGGATCAACCTGGGCGAGAGGTGCGGGCTGGGATGCCGCTTGTGATGACGCTGCTGGCATCATTTTGCGGTGGTGCGACGCGCGCCGATTGGGCTGCTGAGCAGAGGACTTGGGGGCAGGCGATTGCTGAGCGAAAGCCTGCATGGCGACCAGACAGAAGGCGAGTGACAGAATTGCGCGACGCGGAAATGAGTGCACGGTATCCTCCAAGGGCGAAGAAGGAGGATACCGTAAAGAAGGTGGCCCGCATAGGGGCAGTCGGGTAAGATGATCGCCTCGCAAACGCAAAAATCATGAAGAACCGTAAGACTCGCGTGTTAGGTGGAGCCTGCCTCGTGCTCATCATGGCAGCATCCCTCCGATGGCTGCCGAGGTTCATTGGAGATAATGCCGAGCATGCCGACTTATTACTGCGCGAAGCTTATACCTCGCGTCGCAACATGGAATTGCGATGGGAAGGGGCACATTTCTCTCCATACAATGCTGAACGCGGAAGTATGAGCCCGAATTTTGATCCTCCATCTTTTTTAAATGCCCAGGAAATAATTGCGAAACACAAGAATTCCCCTGAGCCAGAATGGGTACGGTTACAAGGGAAACTGGCGTTGCTGCTTGGCGAGCCACAGGCCGCGGTAAAGTTGCTTGGACGCGTGCATGACGCCTCGCCGAAGTCTGTCCCTGTTCTCATTGATCTTGGAGCAGCCTATTTTGAGAAAGCAGAAAGAGACGGTTCAGATGTTTCGTACGGAAAATCTCTGGAACTTCTGGGCGAAGCGTTGGACGTGGAACCTGAAAATACCATCGCGCTTTACAACAGCGCTATCGTGGAAGGCAGGTTATTTCTTTATCGGCAGGCAGCGGACCACTGGCGTTCATATCTGGTTTTGGACAAGTACAGCGGATGGTCAACAGAAGCTAAGCAGCACCTTGCACTGATCCGGCAAAAGTTGGAACAACACGAAACAAGAATCAAATCTCCGCTACGCACCCCAGCGGAAATAGCCGCCAACGGATTAGCCATGGATTCAGTATTGCTCAGCGAAGTTGAGGGACGTGTGGAGGAATATTCTGATGAGGCTGTTCAAGATTGGCTACCTCAAGCTTACGCTTCAACTCCACAGCGTGATGCCGTTAGCGCACTACACGCACTAGGCCAGGTCCTGCTTCAGAATCATGGTGATTCCTGGTTGCTGGACTTCATGGCAAATCCAAATTCAACCGGGAGTCAAGAAGCCGTGCAGGCTCTGCAACAATCAATACGCGCCAACACACAGGGCGACGCGGTTGATGGGCAGCGCTTTGCCCGTAAAGCGTACGAATTGTTCAGAGCTGTCAGGTCTGAGCCAGGCGCTCTTCGGGCTCAAGTTGAAGAAGTGAATGCCTTGCGGCTGCTGTTCAAGAGTCCGGAATGTATTGCGATCAGTCGACGTGTGGAAGGGCCCCTCATGGGGCGAAGGTATTTTCAGCTTTTAGCCAGGATGGAGTTGGAGCAGACGGGTTGTCTGGTCAGGGCGGGAGAACAGGGTGCGGGGCTGGAAAGCCTGAAACGTGCTGAAGCCGCTGTGAACGATGGCCGTCTGGGTTCGCAGAAAATCAACGTAATCAATTACCAATCCGCCCTTGAAGCCCTTAAGGACGGAAGGTCGGGACCACTGTGGAAGATGAGCCGCAACGCTTTGCAGCTATTCTGGAACGGCTTGTATCCTGACAAAAGAGCCTATCCTTTCTACTCAAGCCTTTCGGACTGGGCCGAGGAAAACGGCGAACCGTTTCTTTTTTTTGAATGCGCCAGAGAAGCTGCTGCCACAATCGATGCCACGGACCTTACCTCATTCCGGGCCATGGCGCATTACCGTTTTGCTGAAGCGGCGGTTGTGGCCAGACGCGATCAAATCGCAAAAAACGAGTTCGCCCATTCGGAAGAGCTTTTTCGGGAATTGCCGCAAAATGAATCAGTCCAGATTCATCGGGCGGGCATTGAAGTTCTTCTTGCCGGACTGGAAGCACAACGAGGAGATCATGAGCGCGCATTTGCGCGACTGGCAAAGATCGAACCGCAAATTCATGCCATTGCGAGCTTCCTGACACAATATCAGTTTTATTCCACTCGGGCGTTCCTGTTCGCCAAAGAAAGGAATAATCCTGCGGCCGAGAGTGACTATCGCCAGGCCATTGCTGCTGCTGAAGGATCGCTGGGCTCGGTGAAAGATGAAAGAGACAGGCTGGCATGGAGCCGTTCTTATGGGACCGCTTATCGCGGGCTGAGCCAGGTCCTCATCAAGCAATCTCGGACGGATGAGGCCCTTCGGGTCTGGGAATCATTCCGCGCCAGCGATCTGCGCACTTTTGCGAAACAAGCGGCGGCCCGGAGTGACGGCGGGGTGAAAGACCTGGCTGACGCGCAACGCAGCCTTGGTTCAAATGTGGCGCTGGTCTATATGTTGACGGATGAGGGGTTGGCAATCTGGACGGTCAGCGCCGAGCGAATCGGCTTTCATTTTGGCAAAGTTGACCGCGTGGGTTTGGTAAGGTCAGCGGAGCAATTGACTTCTCTATGCAGCGATCCGGCCAGCGATATCGGCGAAATCCGGACGGAAGCCCATAAGCTGTATCAAGCTTTATTAGCGCCAGTCGAACTTCTCTCTTCCGGCACAGTCATCGTTGAACCGGATGAGGAATTGGCTTCTGTGCCATTTGAAGTACTGCTCGGAGATGACGGCCGCTATTTCATTGAGAGCAAATCAGTCACTTATCTGCCCAGCCTGTTTTTCGTCAATCGTCTGCGGCCGGGGAATTTGTCCGGTGACAAAGCGCTGGTTGTGGGAGTCTCGGCCGTTCCGCAAGCCTATAACAAGGTGTTGCAGCCGTTGCCCGACGCGGAGGAAGAAGCCCGCGAAGTTGGGCGCGAACTTGGCAATGCCCGGGTGCTGACGGGGGAAACGGCCCAACCGAAAAACCTTTTGCGATGGCTGGATCAATCCACGATTTTCCATTTTGCCGGGCACTCCGTGTACGAAAACGGCAAGCTGGAACTGCTCTTGAATCACGGTGCGGGCGAGGCGCCGCTTCTGGACATGGGCCAACTAAGCCGCACAAAACTCTATAGTTCTCAGCTCATTGTGTTGTCGGCCTGCTCCACGCAGGGGGTGTCCGGCGAATCTTTTCACCAGGCCCAGAATGCCGTTCGCCTGATCCTGCAAGCACGGGTTCCTCACACGGTGGCCAGCCGCTGGGACATCGATTCGCGAACGACCACAGAATTCATGAAAGAGTTTTACCGTCGCTTTTCGTTAGAGAAGGATACAAGCCGCTCATTGGCCCAGGCGATGAATCACGCTCGTCAAGAGCACGCGCATCCTTATTTTTGGGCGGCTTTCAGCGTGTTCGGGAACTAGC
>WNFD01002004.1_pt1 | contig 20465 bp, 22 predicted proteins | sample 5400491 | NCBI WGS metagenome assembly WNFD01 (sample SAMN13153343, study PRJNA577476) | soil metagenome | isolation source: 120 cm saprolite under Douglas fir tree site 2 hole 2 replicate 2 | place: USA:California | collected 2015-04-18
GCTGGTCCTTCGCCCCTGGTATCACCTGCCTGAAGAGACGATCTGCTCCCCGCGTAACCGGGTCGGAATCGCTGAACGCCGTCAGGAAAGGCTTCTCCCAGCGTGACAGGACCTCCCACGCCTTGCGATTGGGTACCGCTGCCGGGTCATCCGGCGTCGTGGGCACCAGCAGGGGGAACTGGCGAGCTCCCGCTTTATAACTGTCATCCGGGAATGGCGCATCATATGCCGCGATCACCTCGGCTGACAATTCGCTCACACACCCACCCTTGACGATGCCCCCCGCGTGAAAGACAGGCACACTTTGCGAATAGCGCTGCCAGCGCAGAAACGCCTCACCCATCGTTATATCCCCGGTCGGCAGGCCGGTATTCGCTGCCACAATGCGCGCAAAACGCTCCTCGTGCTCTGTCGCCAGGCGCAGCCCGATCAACCCGCCCCAGTCCTGTCCCACCAGCGTAATACCCTTGAGATCGAGCGCTTCAAGCAAACCCCTCATCCAATCGACATGGCGCTGGTATGTGTAATCCTCCCGCCGGGCAGGCTTATCAGATCGGCCAAACCCCACCAGGTCGGGTGCAAGCGCCCGGTATCCTGCCGCCGTTATAACCGGGATCATCTTGCGGTACAAATAACTCCATGATGGCTCTCCATGCATCATCAATACCGGCTCGGCGTCCCTCGGCCCTTCGTCCACGTAATGAATGCGCAGCCCCTCAACCTCGACATAATGCGGCTCAAAACTATAGCCCGGCAAATCACTAAACCGCTCCTCGGGTGTCCTCAGGATTTCCATAGTGCTATCCCTCCATCCTTTATACGACGCATCGCCACACGAATCCAATTGTAAATGTAGGGGGGACCCCATAGGCGTTAACTTAATGTCCGGGGCGACCGTCTCGGTCGCCCCGCCCAACCTCTCATGTCATCCTGAGCGCAGCGAAGGATCTCTGTGCCCGGCGAGTCAGACCCTTCCCCTTCGCGGAGTTTACCCTTGAGCGAAGCGAAGGGCTCAGGGCTACGGCTCATGCGCTCAGGGTGACAATCGACGGCATGCTGCCTGGCGACCACGTGCTCGATCAATCGGCACTCTACGCGGTCGCCCTGCTGTGCGGCCACCCTGGGGGCTCTAGCCCATCCCCAACCCATATTATACACCGTGTTGTCCTGCCTCAAAGTTATAAAGAGCAAGATCAGAGAAGTTTTTTCTGCGAATGGATGGTAAACTGTTCGTGCTCACGGCATGTGTGGCGCAGAACGCGCCCTCAAAGACCGGGCGTTGCCGCATTGCGCACGCTCACTTCTGGCACGTTCACACGCGAAACAAGGTGGAATATTGTTCACGTCTGCTACATCGGAGGCAGAAATATGAGCTCTCTCTTTGAAGGAAGGGAATATACCATGAGGAAAGTCATTTCATTTATGCATGTCTCACTCGATGGCTTCACGACAGGACCAAACGGAGAATTGGAGTGGGCTATCGTGGACGAAGAACTGAACCCCTATGTCGATCCTCTCTTCAGGAACGTGGACACGGCTCTCTATGGACGTGTCACCTATCTGGGAATGCAGAGTTATTGGCCAACCGTGCTCACGGACCCAGAGGCCACGCCACGCGACCTCGAACATGCTCGCTGGGTCGAGAATGTCTCAAAAATCGTGTTTTCAACAACGCTCTCGCGTGCGGAATGGAAGAATTCACGGCTGGTGAAAGACCAGATTGCAGAAGAAATCGCATCACTCAAACAACAGCCTGGCCTCGACCTCATGATCTTCGGGAGTCCCAGATTGACCCATACGTTTATCCATCTGGACTTGATTGATGAATATCGCCTCTTTCTCAATCCGATTGTCTTAGGTGGTGGAATCCCGCTCTTTCAAGACATCAAAGACTGGATGAAGTTGAAGCTGCTAGAAGCAAAGACGTTCCAGGCAGGGGTGGTTGGACTTCACTACCAGGCAGTCAGGCCATAACCGGCGCTCATCAGATATTGCTTGCAATTAACAAGTAAAGATACTATACTATTCCACAACCAGGAAGGAAAATTGGAAATAGTGAATAGTGAGTTTTGCAGTAAGTATTCCTGGGCGGTCTCCGCCTTAAGCGGGAAGTGGAGAAGTCGAGAACATGAAACACACACACCAAAGACGCTCGGACTGCCCAATCAACTTTGCTTTAGAGCTGTTTGGCGATCCGTGGTCGCTGTTAATCATCCGTGATATTGTCTACTTTGGGAAGAACACCTATGGGGAATTTTTAGCGTCAGAAGAAGGGATGGCGACCAATATTCTCGCCAACCGCCTCGCTCATCTGGAGCACCAGGGCCTGCTGGTGAAAAAGCTCTCTGAGAAAGATAAGCGAAAAGAGGAGTATATCCTGACGGAAAAAGGTCTCGATCTCATCCCTGTCCTGGTGGAAATGGCCAACTGGAGTGCCCAGCACGATCCACACACCGCTGCCCCTGCGGCCTGGATTGCCCTGATGAAGGCCGAGAGAGAGAAAATGATTCAGCTCATGCGTGAAACGGTGCAAAGTGGCGGCTCTGTTTTTGTTGGCGAGAAGAGTCTTCTGGGTCAACTCGTCTAGCACTGCTTCCTTGCGGAAGGTTCCACGCAGCGGAGCGCTCCGCCGAACTTCCGCAAAACAGCAGGGTTCTCGTCGTGAGCCTTGCTGTTTTTTTATGGAATGTCTGATGGTGATTTCCGGTTTTGGGAAGGTCAGGAAGAAGAGATAAAGAGAAGATACTTGCAAATTGCAAGTTATATACGTGAGAAGGAAAGAGCACAACCAGCGTCAAGGATGGGAGAGGATATGCGCGCAGGAGTGTTGTCGCTCCCTTCTGTGAGATCGGAAAGGATGAAACAGATGGCTACAAGGCTCCTCGATCATGAGACAGTCACCGTCCCTCTGCAGGATGTGGTGAGAGCAAGACCCATTGCGGCTTCTCCTGCGAAAAGAACGCGATCTATCACTTCCGCTCTGGTGTTCCTGATGTGCTGCGTCACCCTGATGATGACCGGCTTTGCCGTGATCATTCCTGTCTTCCCGCAGCGCTTGCAAGCCCTGGGGCTGGGATCTGAGATGCTGGCGTTGATGGAAGGGGCCTTTGGTCTGGGGATGTTCCTCTTGAGCACGCCCATGGGAACCTGGTCTGGCCGCATTGGGCGCAAACCCATCCTCTTCATCTCTCTGGCCGGTTTTATCGTCACCAACTTGCTGCTTGCGTTCGTCAATGTGCCGCTGCTATTCATTCCCATACGCTTTGTTGAAGGCATGTTGCTTTCTGGCTTGATACCTGCCGCGATGTCGATGGTGGGCGATACGATTCCCTTGGAGAAACAAGGGCGCTGGATAGGTTTTCTCACGACGGCGCAGGCAGTTGGTTTTGCACTGGGTCCGGGCCTTGGAGGCTTGCTCTATCAAACCCTGGGTTTTACCAGTCCCTTCCTGCTCTCGGCTGGGATCGCGCTGGCGGCTTCTCTGCTGGCCATCTTCATGGTGCCAGAAACCCTGCCAGAACACGTGCGGGTCGAGGCGCGACCGCAACAAGCCAAGCGCGGGGCGAAAGTGCAAAAGCCGAAGGAATTGCGCATGGCTCACCTGATCTGGCTTGTGGCTCCGTTCCTCATTATCGATTTCGGGATGATCTTCACCTACCCATTCGTGTTCCCGCAGTTTCCCTTCTTCTTTGGGAAGGTGCTTCACTACAGCGCGGCACAATATGGTATGTTGTTCAGTGTCTATGGCATGGCTCTGGCCATCTTCCCGCTCTTGCTGGGACGGCTCTCAGAGACCCTGCCGAAAAGGCCGCTCATAGTCATCGGCAGCCTGCTCTTCAGTGCCCTGCTCGTGTTCATGTTAGTGGCTCCCCTCTATCCGCTTCTGCTAGCGGGAGCGGCCCTGGCAGGACTGGGCAGCGCCTTCGTCGAGCCAGCCATGGGCAGCATCTACCTGGGTGCCACCACCGACGAAACTCGCGGCCAGGTCATGGGCATGCGTGGATCAGCCATCTCGCTTGCCGTCATGCTCGGCCCGCTAGTTCAGGCGCTCGTTGGCCTCTGGATCACGCCACAGATCACCTTCGCTACCGGTGTTGTCCTGTCCGTGAGCATGGCTCTGGTAGCTTTCCTCCTGCTGAAAAATCCTGGACGGACGGAACATGTGTGAGGCAGAAGATGCCCTCTGCAGACGAGACATGAGTCATCCCAGATTTTAAGGCAAGACATAAGCGAACAGCCGTTCAAAAAGAGCAAGATTGAAGAAGAAAATGTGCCATTGATGTGCTATACTCTCTTTCGAGGGAGATCTAGCCCTCGTTGCACTCCCCTCTTTTCCCTGCCGCCGCAGGCGGTAAATAACACACAAGGAGATACTCATGTTCACAAAAGTTGGCACCATCAGCGTTGGCGTGAGCAACCAGGATAAAGCCCTGGACTTCTACGTCAACACGCTGGGTTTTGAGAAGATCGATGATCAGCCCATGAGCGAAACTGAGCGCTGGCTCGAAGTGGCTCCTCCAGGAGCACAGACCCACATCATGCTCGGCCTGCGCGGCCAGAGCGGCGGCGACAAAACCGGCTTCACCGGCTATGTCCTGCACACTGACAACATTGAAACAACCTGTGCAACGCTCAAAGCTCGTGGTGTCACGCTTACCCAAGAGCTGAGCACCGAACCCTGGGGCAAATGGGCACAGTTCACCGACCCCGATGGAAACGAATACGGCATCTGGGCGCCTGCCTGATAACTTACCCTCCAAAAGGAGAAGAGCGTGAGAAAAATTATTACCACCACATGGGTCACCCTTGACGGCTTCATCGCGGGACCAAACGGAGAAATGGATTGGATCGGGGAGATCTACGACGAAGCCATGGGCACCTATGAGAACGATCTGGTCAGCGAGGCCGATACGCTCTTGCTCGGACGCGTGACGTATCAAAGTTTTGCTGGCTCCTGGCCCCATGTCCCTGACAGTCCCACTGCCTCAGAGGGTGGGAAAGCATATGCTCGCAAGTTGAATGCGATGCGCAAACTGGTGTTTTCCAGGACGCTCGAAAGCGCGGAGTGGAACAATTCAACACTGGTAAAAGAGGTCGTTGCAGAAGACATCGAGAAACTGAAACAAGAGCCGGGGCGCGACATGGTGATCTACGGGAGCGCCAGTCTGGTGCGAACGCTTACCAACCTCGGCTTGATCGATGAATATCAGATCTTAGTCCATCCGGTGCTTTTAGGCAGCGGCAAGCCTCTCTTCCAAGACATCAAGGACCAGGTGAAGCTGAAACTTGTACAAACCAGGACGCATCCTTCTGGGGTCGTGGTCCTCTATTACCAGCTGAGAAAGGAATAGCGGCAGGGCTTCCAGCGCTTTTAAGTACGCAGCAATCTCATTGGGCTACGCACCGCACTGGTGCCAGCCAGCATGTGAGGCGTACGAATCGCACCAGTACCGATTGCCACTGTTGAGAGAGCTCTGGCGAGCACCAAACCACGTCGTGTAAAGCAGGTGTGGCCCATCGTGTTGTAACTTGAACGTGTCGCCTGCTTGCTGGCCATTAGGATCGGGCTGAAATCGGGCGGGCGCAGGTTTACCGTTCCACTGGGTATACCAGACGGATTGGGTCGTCCCCTTGATGCTGCCGTCCGGATTCACTGTGAATGTGATTTTGGCGTTACCATTGCACAACTGTGTTTCAGTAAACGACTGCTCACATGGGCCAGCGTTCCACAACACAAGGCCAGTGCGTTCGGCGTTAATAGTGAGCAATGCTCCATGAACTACCCACTTCCCGACATACGACGCGAACACTGCTTGAGCATCGAACCGACTAACCTTGGGCGGGGTGGAGGGCGTACCGGTATGGCCTGAACAAGCCGTGACGAGCAGGCCAAGGAGGAACACAAGGATGAGAGGTATGCTGTGCCGCATATGTAAACATTCTCCTATCGGGGTCAGCCGACTCGGGGGCGTGCCGCCTTTTTCCAGCGGATCGGCAGTCGCTTGAGGCCCAGCTGGAAGTTTGAGACAAGGCGTGCTGGCTGCCCTGCAAGCTCCAGTTCGCCCAGTTGGTCGAGGATTTCGCTGAAGATCGCCCGCATTTGCAACCGAGCCAGCGAGGCGCCAAGACACGCATGCACGCCGCTGCCGAAGCTCAGATGCTCGTTTGGGGACCGCCCAATGTCGAAGCGGTGCGGATCGGGGAAAACGTCAGGGTCGCGGTTGGCGGAAACATGGTAGACGACAACCTTCTGACCGGCCTGGATGCGCTGGCCGCTCAGTTCGCTATCACGCGTGGCCGTCCGCCGGAAATGCAGCACCGGTGGCCAGTAGCGCAGCATCTCCTCCACTGCGCAAGAGAGCAGGGTGCGATCCGAGAGCAGCCGTCGATACTCGTCGGGATGCTCCAGCAGACAGTACATGCCGCCTGGGATACCATTGCGGATCGTCTCATTGCCAGCCACAGCGAAGAGGAAGAACATAGTCTCGAATTCGGCCGTCGTGATCTTGCCCCCCTCGTCCTCAGCTTGAAGCAGAATGGACATGACGTCTTCGCCGGGATGGCGGCGCTTGTAGGCAGCCAGTTCGTGCGCATAGGTGTAGAGATCAATAAGTCCATCGCGTGTGCGCGGGTCGGGCATGCGTCCTTGCTCATCTGGCTGCGGCCGCACTGCCCGCGCCTGCAGCGCCATCGGCGACGCCGACGCGGTGTCCAGGGTGTCGCTAGCGGCATAGTCTTCGTCCTGGTATCCAATCACCCGGTTGGCCCAATCGTGGAGTAGCGCCCGGTCGCTCTCGGGCACGCCCATGACCTCGGCCAGCGTCAGTAGCGGCAGCTCCGCCGCGATGTCCCGCACGAAATCACCTTCGCCGCGGTCTGCGACGTCGGCAACGATCCGCCGGGCGCGGGCACGGATCGTCGCCTCCAAGGCCGCGGTTGCCCGTGGTGTGAAGGCTTTGGCAAGCAGCCGGCGCAGGCGGGAGTGGTCCGGGGGGTCCATGTTGAGCATCATCTGCTGCACGAAAGCGAGGTCTTGCGGCATGCGGGGATCCCGGATCTGCGTGCCGCCGAGGTGCGAGGAGAAGCGCGCGTAGTCGCGCAGCACCTGCTTGACGTCGGCATAGCGCAGTACGGCCCAATATCCCGGTCCGGGCGGCCAGTTGAGCACAGCCTTCTCCTCGACCCACACCACCGGGCTCTGCTGGCGGAGCCGGTCGAAAGCCTCGTAGGGAACGCCCTGCGCGTAGGTGCGCGGGTCGAAGATTACCTCCATATCCGGTCGTGACTGCGTCATGGCTACTCTCCTACTGGGTGTGCGATCCGGGCTGTAGTGTGTTCGGAAAGCACAAGCTCTTCATGGCTTCCTCTGCATACGCCTCTGCGGCACGCGTTGCGCAGGACCCCGGTGGGCCTGTGTCCTTCGTAGGTAAGGTAGCAGTAGATACACGCATAGCAGAAGAATCGCCACGATGATGACCATGCGAACGAGCACGTCAAGATTTCCTGCTATCTTCATACCGGCCAGGACACCTACCAGAAAGCAGATGACCCCAAAGGCCATCTGATGCTTCGTCATCGGGATCCTCATTGGCCGTGACCACCTATGCCAAAAGCCCTGTTGAAAGGCAACGCTGAATGCATATTAATGACTCTCCTGATCGCGCCAAGCATCGATGAGGATCAGCAAACAGCACCAGGGTGATGCTCAACGGATTTTCCCCATTTTATCATTACTCCGCAAAATTTTGTAGAAAGGAAATAAAGTTGTTCCCTGAGCCATGACGCTTCGGCCAAGTAAAGAGAAAGTTCTCGACAGCTTCCATTCAAAGCAATGCAATAGCCGGCCAGTTCCTGTCTCCCAGACACTGCATCTGGTCGCCTTGCCACCGTGTAGGACGGCGGTAAGACGGGAGACACGTACGATAGGGCGAAGTCTCGGAGGCCAAGGTTACCTGGCTGGCTCGTCAGCCGAATGGGGAGAAATGGGATTGTCCTTGACCGCTTGCGTGCGTCTGGTGATCCTCGCCAGTCGGATGAAGGCCAGGAGTGCCAGCATCGTAAAGATGATCGCCTGCGCGGCAGCGATCCAGAACCCAGGGTTCGCGCCCGTTTCCCAGACCGTGCGCCGTTGTGCATCATATGGCCACACCAGGGTGAAGAAGATCAGAAGACCAATGCTGTGAACCACGGCGCTCGGGAGAATCGACTTCGTGAGAAAGGCCATCGTGCCGAACATCACGTCTGAGAAAAAGTACCACAGTATGATGGGCCACACGAACCCCTGCGTCAGGCTGTGTCCAGGGGAAATCAGCAGGGCCGCAAGCACGATGGCGACTGGGCCGCTCACCTTTTGTTCCAGAATGCCCAGGAAGTACCCCCGGAACCCGACTTCCTCTGCCAGGGAGGAAACCAGCGAGGCCATCACCAGCACGAGTATCACGGTGAGCAACGGATAGCCAGAGAAATTCGGCAGGACACGAGTGGGTATCTTCACCAGTTGGAACATCACGATCCAGTACCCAATCAGGGCCACGATCGACAGCAAGCCTGCTAGCAGGGCCCAGGCGAATACCCGGCCTGGCAGCAATCTGGCCCGGAGATAGCGCCGTCGCGCTTGCGAGGTACTCTGCGGCCCCCACCTGCCGCCCAGATACTGCCACATCACCCATAGGAGAAGGGCCATCACAGCCACCGCCCACGGAATTGCCGGGCTAGTTGCTAAATTGCTAATGAGCAATGCGGTCCAGACCCCTGTGCTGGCTACATAGGACATCTGTTCAGAAAGCAAGCCCCTCGAGATCGATTGACCCAGCCTGCTTGCAAAGAAGCATGAGATACGCATCTCATTAGCATTCATTTCAGTAATCTTCTGGTGCGGGAATCTACCACCTTGGCAAAGGAGAAGTTGTTCGGCGTCCTATGTTCTCATGTACCTCAAACCATTGGTCTCCTCCTGCTTTCACCTCTTCCAACGATGCCTCCTAAGATGGACGAACCCCTAAGCTATGCTTACAGCATCGGTTTTGCCTTCCATCTGGTACGAAAAAGTGGTATGTCTTAGATAGGTGCCATGACACGAGCGAAAGGGGAAATCTTTGAGTCAGCATACTCCAAATCAGCGCATGAAAATCGGCATAGTATTAGACACCGTCGAAGGGTCTCTGGAGGGGCGAACGCCGACCTTCCGCGATCTTAGGGCAATGGCGCAGGTTGCCGAACAGGTTGGCCTCGACTCCCTCTGGCTGGCGGACCATCTCCTTTACCGTTTTCCTGGCCAGGATGAAAGTGCGCCTTGGGAGGCGCTGAGCATGCTCAGCGCCCTAGCTGCAAGCACGACACGTATCACGCTCGGCACGCTCGTGGTTTGCACCTCGTTCCGCCCCCCGGCGCTGCTGGCCAAGATGGCCGATGCCCTCGATGAGATCAGCGGCGGCCGCTTCATTCTGGGTCTCGGCGCGGGCTGGCACCGGCCAGAATATGAGGCATTTGGCTATCCGTTCGATCACCTTGCCAGTCGCTTCGACGAGGCCCTGCACATCATTGTCCCCCTCTTACGAGAAGGTCACGTCGATTTCCAGGGACACTACTACCAGGTTCACAACTGCGTCTTGCGTCCGCGTGGTCCCTCACCTGCTGGCCCGCGTCTTTTGATCGGCGCGCACCGCCCCCGCATGTTGCAGCTCGTGGCCCAGTATGCCGACGCATGGAACACCGCCTGGCACACAGACCCAGCCGTCGTCAAAGAGCGCTATGAGCCACTCGCGCAAGCCTGCGCAGCACTAGGACGCGATCCTGCTGCTATCGAGATCACAGTCGGCACTGAGGTTCGTCTCCACCCTCGTGAAGACGATGCCTCACCCGATAGAGCCATCTCAGGCTCACCGGAAGAGATCGCGCGCCGTCTGCAAGACTTCGCCGGTGTGGGCACCTCACACCTGATCGTCGCTCTCGATGCGGTCACATCCGCCAATATCGAACAGCTTGGCCACATCGCCGCACTGGTGCGTCGGTAGCGGAACCTCAGATGGATTACATCAGGGGACTCTCTCACCCACGCTCATTCCTGGCCTTCTCAGCAGCGAACGACAGGCCGAGAGCCTCGAGGGCGCGGCGGAGCTGCTTGATAGCATTTGGCCCGATGCCATGGAGCTGCTTGAGTTCTGTTTCGCTAACTTTGGTTAACTGCTCGAGTCGCAGGTAGCCCGCTGCATGGAGCGCCCGTTGTGCAGGCTTGGCTAGCTCAATAGGAAGGTCACTTTCCTGTTGTGTCATAACTTTTTTCATCCAACATTGTGAGCTACGGCAGCACGAATGAGCTCTTTCAACGCAGACTCATCAACTGCGTCGCCCTCACGGAAATCTATCGCTCGCGTTTTTTTAGCATCAAGGCCGGCATTGAAGAGTTTGTGCGGATCTTCCAGTAAAGCGCCTTGAAAAAAGTTCATTTTTACTGTTTCCTTGAAAGCGCCAACAGCACAAACAAGTCCCTGGTGAGACCATACCGCGGTCTCCCACTTCCATTCCTCAGTGATGTCGGGGTCGGCCTCGAGGATCAGTTTGCGCAGCCGGGCGACCATGTGGCCGCGCCAGTCTGCAAGTTCTGCGATTTGCTTGTCGATACGTTCAGATGGATTCATGTACTGCTCCTTGCAGCGAAACGCTGTGATTACAACCTGCTCCCCGCCTACATCCAACCCGCGCCCGGTGCAGGCGCCTCAACCGTTAGCACCTGGCCCGTTCGTGCTCCGCCTGCCATGCTCGTAGTACCATGCCACTCGGTTGCTATCATGAACAGCGTACTCTTGTTGGCGCCTCCTAGTGCGCAAGCGAAGCACCCACGGTCAAGCTCGATGGTCTGCAGCACCTCACCACCTTCGCGAACGCGCACGCAACACTTGTTGGGGACGTCCGCGTACCAGACGGCGTTTTCCGCGTCGAGGCAAATGCCATCTGGTACGCCGCCGTCGAGATCGGCCCACACCCGCCGGTTCGACAGGCTGCCGTCAGCCGCGATGTCGAAGGCTGTGAGTTTCTTGCCATAGGACTCGGCCACAATCAGGGTCGAGTTGTCGGGCGTCACCACCATGCCATTTGGGAATGCGACGCCGTCTGCCACCTGCCGGGCCGAGCCATCGGGGGTGACTAAAGCGATAGTCCCGGGGGCGAACTCGCCGCCTGGAAAATCAAAGCCCACGTCGTTGACGTAGGCGTTGCCCCTACCATCCACGACAATGTCGTTAAAGCCGTGATCAGAGAGGCTGGTCAGGTCAGCATATGTCACCAACGACCCATCGGGCTCCATGCGGAGGAGCAATCGATCGCGCGCCGAGACGATAAGCAGGCGCCCATTGGGCAGAAAGTCGATACACATTGGAAATGACGGAAACTGGACGCGGACGATGACCTCGCTCTTGCCCTCCAGATCGACGGCAATGACTTCCTGTGCGCCCCAGTCGGAGAACCATAGACGGTCATCGTGCCACCGTGGCGACTCGCCGAACGCGATGCCGGTCATCAGGGTTTGTAGTTCAGGGGTCTTTTTCATCGTTTTTTTCCTTCTGTGTGAACACAATTTGCTTGCAATTTGCAAATGCAGACACGCTCCCATTCTTATACCAGGGTGAAGAATCGGAAGTGCTCTCCTGCTTCTGATGAGTAGAGTATAGCCGAAAAGTGGAGGAGTGGACATCATCTGTGTTCGTGATTGGACAGGAACTGCTCGCATTGTTATCATCGAGCCAAGCGCGACGAAAGTTTGCGCAATGAGCGGGGAAGATGGTACAAATAACTAAGGCTATCTATGCCTTAGTAAAAGAGGAACAGTGAGGAAAAACAGGCTAGTCATGAAAGACAGTACATCTCTGGCTCCCATCGAATTTGGCCTCATGCTTCAGCCGTTTCCCCTCCACTTTCCAGGGAGCGAGCTCTTCGAGTACAATCGCCGCTTGATCCGAACGTTGTCGACTGGCTTCACCACGCTGTGGGTCGAAGATCACCTGCACTTGGGAGAGACCGCCACCCATGAGTGTATGACCACCCTGAGCTATTTTGCCGGTGAATTTCCTCAGTTCCGCGTGGGGGCGCTCGTGCTGTGCCAATCATACCGCAATCCTGCCTTGACGGCAAAAATGGCTGCCAATCTCCAGTTGCTCTCCGGGGGAAGGTTCATCCTGGGATTGGGGGCTGGCTGGAAGGCAGACGAGTACCAGGCCTACGGGTATCCCTTTCCAGACACCAGGACGCGCCTGGAACAATTAGAAGAAGCTGCGATCATCGTGAAGGCCATGTGGTCCACGCGCCCGGCCACCTTCTTAGGGAAACACTACGGCATTCGTGATGCCTACTGTGAGCCGCAACCCCATCCCTCCATTCCCCTGCTCATCGGTGGTGGAGGAGAAGAGAAGACGCTGGCGATAGTCGCCCGCCGGGCGGACTGGTGGAATTTCAATTCGTGCATAGTTGAAGAGTACGCTCACAAGCTTGCCATGCTGAAAAGCCACTGCGCTCGTGTGGGCAGAGACCCGGCACAGATCAAACTGACCTACTTGGGTACGGCCAGTGTCTCAGAGAACCCCGCTGAAGTGGTACGCAGCCCACAGAAGCACTTCGTGGCAGGAAGCAGCGCCGAAGTGATCCGCGAGTTGGAGCGCTTTCATGCCGTGGGGGTGACGCATTTCATGTTCAGGTTCCTGGACCCCGAGTCCCTGGAGCGATTCGTACAGACCGTTGTGCCACACCTCGCTTGACACCAATGTCGGAGAAAGCGCTGGCAGGCCAGTACCTACCTGTTGCTGTTAAGCGAGGTGCGGCCTGGTCGGCTCTCCTCCACACGTAACTTGACGCTTTTAACATGCAATGCTCCCCTCCCTCCTGGCTTCACCAGTTACTCAAGGGCTCGTTGCTCAGCCTTGCGCAGGCGGCGACTGAGCGCGGCCAGCAGGGCAAGCCCGACATCGGGGTCGTTTTGAAGGCTATGGCGCAGGAAACGGCGGAATTCCCAGAGTGGCAGCTTCAGCACGGTGACCTCATCTACCGCCGTGACCGTCGCAGAGCGGGGCAAATCATCTAGGAGCGCCATCTCGCCAACGACATCCCCTGCCCCTGCTGTCCCAAGTACTTGCTCGGCTCCATCAGAGCTGTTTTTCCGCGTAATGCGTACGGTCCCTTTGGTGAGAATAAACAGCCCTAACCCTTGTTCGCCTTCAGAGAGCATCACCGAGCCTGGGTGATACGTGCTCTCCACACAATAGGTTGACAGATCCTGTAACTCCTTCTTCCGGAGGCCAGAAAAGAGGTCAACACGCGCTAAGACATCCTCGTACATGGCTTGGAACCTCCTGTTTCGTTGCGTACGTTGATCGAGTTCAGACGGGTATGCTCTACTGGACGTAGTGGTATTATATCACGGCTCACAGGCAAACCCAACCATGATGGTGAGGAAGTACAACGGCTATGAGCTAGGCATCTGGTTTTTCAACGACAAGGTAACCGGACAGGCCTACAAGGCGTGGGGAGTCGTCACGGATTCACCCTAAAGGATGGAGAGCCGTACGCTGAGCAGCCACTCCGCACTGCTCATGACGAGGTGCATAACGCTTTCATGACACCCCCTCCTTATACTTGTATGAAAGAGGGCGAGGCACCTCAGTTGGGGAATGGCCCCAAACTCTGCCGACCAGGTCTTTGCGTGAGAAAATGCCCTCAAGACATTCTTACAGATCCTATTTGGTGAGAGGAGAAACCTATGGCTACGAATATCATACGTACGAAGAGCATTATGACTCAAGAGGAGAAAGAATATCTTTGGCCTCCTTTGCCGTTAGAGGCCTGGAAGAAGACGTATGAGACGCTGCACATGTGGACACAGGTAGTGGGGAAGGTCAAGTTGGAGTTGTGCCCGTTTCTCAACCAGTGGTGGGAAGTGGGTTTCTCGGTGACTGCATGGGGTTTGACGACGTCTCTCATCCCTTCTCCTACGGGTGCCTTCCAGGTCACGTTTGATTTCATCAATCACAATCTTTCTCTATGTACCAGCGATGGAAAGAGGAAAAATCTGGCGCTGATGCCGCGTTCGGTTGCTGACTTTTATCAGCATTTCATGACGGCGCTCCGCGCGCTGGGCATCGAGGTTAAGATCAACACGACGCCCAGTGAGGTGGAGAATCCTATTCCTTTTGAGCAGGATCATACCCATAATTCATATGATCCCGAATACGTCAATCGTTGGTGGCGCATCCTGGTACAGGTCAATAAGGTGTTCCAGCACTATCGCTCCTATTTTATAGGCAAGAGTAGTCCTGTTCTCTTCTATTGGGGTACGTTCGACCTGGCAGAATCGCGCTATTCAGAGAAGCGTGCTACCCCTCCACCGGGGGCTAATCGCATCGTGCGTCTGTCCGAGAACCAGGAGGTGATCGAATCCGGGTTCTGGCCGGGCAGTGGGAAAGTGCGGGCACCCGCGTTCTTCTCCTACACCTATCCCAACCCGGCCGGGTTGGAAAATGCCTTGATTCATCCCAACGCGGCCCATTACAATACAGACCTGGGCGAGTTCATCTTGCTCTACGATGATGTTCGCCAGGCAACTTCACCGGAGCAGACGCTGCTGGAATTCTTCCAGAGCACCTATGAAGCCAGCGCCACCCTGGCCCATTGGAATCGACAGGAGCTTGAACAGCAGCCTCCAAATATATAGGAAACACTGGTTGGTGTACTGGCAATCCTGCCGCAAGCTGCGCAGACGTTTGGAGATAAGACTTCCCGCGAGCGGACTTGGCCGGTGTCCTGGCTGTCATCCTGAGCGCAGCGAAGGATCTCTGCGCCGCTGTCGCCAGACCTTTCCCCTTCGCTGCGCTCAGGGGTGACAAGCAGCAGGTTAGCTTCTTGATGGAGACACTGTGAGCACCCCACACGAGACCCTTCGCTGCGCTCAGGGTGACATTGCTTGAGTGGTGTCCTGTCTGTCATCCTGAGCGCAGCGAAGGATCTCTGTCCCCGGCGAGCCAGACCCTTCCCCTTCGCTGCACTCAGGGCTGCGGCTCATGCGCTCAGGGTGACAGGCATTATCTCCAAATGTCTGCAAGCTGCGCGGGAAACTGGGCGCTCTGAGCACTCCGCTGGCAGGCAGCGGTGGTCGCGGCGCTGATAGCCATATGGTCGGGATGTCCATAGCCCCCATCCGGCCCAAAGGTAATCACCACATCCGGGCGGAAGCTGCGGATGATTTTGACCACCCGTCCGGTCAGCACCTCTGCATCAACGCTGCTGAGCGTGCCATCCACATACTCCAGACACAGAGCATGCTGAACGCCCAGGCGCTGACAGGCCAGGTGTAGTTCCTGGTCTTATTCTGAGTTCTGACGCTTTCGTGACCTGATCCATTCTACTAGAGGGCCCCTCCTGGTACCTGGCTCTGCTACTCCCATCTGGGTAATTGTACCCACACTTCTCTGCAGATATACCCCACGAACCGCTCTCACCCGCGTTGGAGATGGGTAGTGAGAATGTGTAGTTCTACAGATGTGCTATCGCCTCTTACAAGGTAGACTAGGAGCAGTGAAGACTGCTCGCTCCTGAGGAACGCTCAAACACACGTGACAAAATGAGAAACCTTCCTCGTTGTGGGAACGAGTACAATGAAATCACTGATTCCGGGGTTTGCCCATGGTTGGAGCAGAAAGTCAGAAAAGGAGCTGGGAACCGATGCGACTTAGAGTATGGGCTATTGCGGCGCTTGTCGCAGTAATCGCCGCTGGGGCGCTTGTCGCCCATTTTGTTTTACCGTCGACGTATTCTGCAGCGCAGAATCGAGCCATTGGATCGAACGTCAGTGTTAGCGGAACCAGGGTCAGTCGGTTCGATGCTCAAGCAGTGTTCGCGTCGTATGTCGGGAAGTGGGAAGTTCATGGATCATTGCTCGCCATTAACGCCGGACGCACTGGCCTTGAGACGTGGAACGTTGGACCGTGTACGCAGTCGTCCACTGAAACGCAGATGTGCAATGGCAACGCCAAAATTACATTCACAGTGAATCCGGACGGCAGCATCAAGGGGACGATCCAGTCCGTCTGGTATACCCAGTGGAGCGGTGAACCTGTGCCCTCCGGATTTCAGTCCAATCCTGAAGATGAGCAAGCAGGCGACACGTTCGAGCTGCAACACAATGGGGCACACCTGCTTTACACGACATGGTTTGGTGATCGCATGAGCTCTCTCAACGCTGGCAATCGGTACTGGTGCGATTCGTACGCCTCACATACTGGCTGGCAGCAGTGCGGTGCGTAGCAAGGTAGGGGTAGAGCAAAGCACGTCGTGTCCCTTGGAACGCAGGGCTAACCCAAGCTCTTTATGGCTTCCTCTGCGGCACACGTTGCGCAGGACCGCGGCGGGCCCGTGTCCTTCGTGGTAGATAGGGGAGCACCAGGTACACGCACAGCAGAAGAATCGCCACGATGATGACCAGGCGAACGAGCACGTCAAGATTTCCTGCTAGCTCCATGCCGACCAGGATACCTACCAGAAAGCAGATGACTCCAAAGGCTATCTGACGCTTCGTCATCGGGATCCTCCTCTCCGATCTCATGTTGGATGATCGGCCCAACGTCGGATACGCTGGCAGCCGGTGACGCAACTTCTCAAGCATACCTTATTCCAGCAGGAAAAACAAGTGTTCTAGGAGGACAAACATTCTTTCTGAACAGCGGTAGCAGTCTGACTTCACCCGACATGTTAAGGTTTTGCATTGGCTCAGATTTCACGGTCTTTCCTGTGTATATTTTATGGGAAGTATCGCGCTCATTCAGGGACGACGAGAGCGGGGAGTGCTTGCTCAAGCAAGGCGCGGTCTTTTTCCAACCAGGGCGGCAGCTTGAGGTGCGTGCCGAGCTGTTCCACCGCTTCGTCTACGGCGAAACCCGGGGGATCGGTCGCAATCTCGAAGAGGGCGCCTCCCGGCTCGTGGAAGTAGATGGAATGGAAGTATTCACGATCAATGATGGGAGTGACGTCTCGCCTTTGCTCGCTCAGGAGCTGGCGCCACTGTACCTGCTGCTCATCGGTCGGGGTGCGCCACGCGACGTGATGCACCGAACCGACGGCGATGCTGCCGCGCCCTTGCCGGGGCAGTTCCAGGATATCGACAAACGTCCCTGACCCACCCTCTCCCACTTCATAGCGCACGCGGTTCGTCTCTTCATGCAGCTGTCGAAAGCCGAGGACCTGCGTCAGCAGCTGTTCTGTTTGCTTGCGCTGCATCTCCGCCAGGGTAATCCCATGGACGCCGCGGATGGCGTGCTCCGCGGGAATTGGACCGTCTTTCCAGCCGCTGCGCTGGTCGGCCTCATGATGGGCCACGAGTTCGAGGGGGAGCCCGTGCGGATCAGTGAACGACAGCACCTGTTCATCAAAGCGTGTCAGCGGCGCCTGGAGGATGACCCCGTGCTCAGACAGGCGTCCGATCCAGTAGGGGAGGGCATCTGCCGGCAGGGAGAAGGCGATAGCAACGATCTGTCCCGTGCCCCTGCGCCCCCTGGGCGCGTCTGGCCAGGGGAAGAAGGTGATGATGGTGCCGGGGTGGCCGAGTTCATCCCCATAATAGAGATGATAGGTCCCCGGGTCATCAAAGTTGACCGTCCGCTTGACGAGTCTGAGACCTAACACACCCGCATAAAAATCGACGTTCTGCTGTGAATCACCCACAATGGCCGTCACATGATGAAGGCCAAGCACACTCTTGTTCATATCTCTCTCCTTTTTGCAAGAGAACGCTTCCACGACTTGCTAACCCAACTGAAGCGTTAGCCCTGGAGCGTCTGCTCAATCAAAGCATCAACCCCGGCAATGTTGCCGATAGGATATCAGGAGGGTGATGGCATGGGTACTAGATCGAGTGGTGACTCGCCCCGCAGGAAGCGCGCCACGTTGGCAATCGCCATCTGTAACGCCCGCTCGACGGCAGCACGGGTGCCCCCAGCTATATGCGGTGTGACAATCGCCTGGGGTAAATCTGCGAAGGGATTGCCTCCTGCAGGCTCATTGCTCAGCACATCAAGTGCTGCCCCTCCAAGTTTGCCACTCACGAGCGCACGATGTAGGGCCATCTCATCGAGTATCTCACCGCGTGAGGTGTTGACGAGCAATGCTCCCGTCAGCATTTTTGCCAGCTCAGCCTCGCCAATCAGCCCTCGGCTGGCCGCGGTGAGTGGGAGGTGCAGGCTGACAATCGTAGAGGACGCCAGCAAGTCGTCAAGTGTGGTATAACGCACACCGAACTGCTGTTCGAGCGCCGGCTCGACAGCATGGCGGGCAGTGTATAGCAGACGCGACCCAAAAGGTGCCAGTCGTTTGGCCACGGCGCGACCGATGTTTCCAAACCCGACGAGACCAACCGTCGCGTTAGCCAGGTCACACAGTCCAGCCTGGAACAGTTCCGCCGTCGGCCAGCCACCCTGGCGCGTAGCTGATTCGGCGGCTACGAGCCGCTTGAGCAGTGCCAGCATCAACAAAATCGTGTGCTCGGCGACTGCTACTGAATTGGCGCCCGGCGTATACGCTGCCACTATCCCTGCGGCCTGCAGCGCGTCGAGATCGAGGTTGTCGTAGCCAACACCAACGCGCTGGATGAAGCGCACACGCGGCAAGCAGACGAGCAGGCGAGCATCCACTTTCCGATGGATGACGAGCAAAATCTCACTCTCAGGTGCAAACCGGGCCAGGTCTTCCTCACTGTACGAAGGCACCATAGCAAGGGGAGCGCTGGCAGGAAACAATGGTCGAAGGCGCTCAACAAGGGGTGCTGGGATTGGGTCGATCAGGAGTACGTTGGGCATGAAAAACCTCTTTCTCCATTGCATGAACGAATAGCAACAAAGCCTGCTTTCACGAAGAGAGCCAGGGTTTGCGGTAGTAGACTGCGATCCGTACAGGGATAAAGGTACGAGAAAAAGAAAGGCTTGTCAAGAAAGGAGAGGGCATTTCATAAAAAATGAAAAACTGAATTTGCTAAAAATATAAATATAAAACTTTTTATGCATTGACAAATGCTAAATAATTATGTTATACTGTAATTGAGAGAAGGAGCTACCACATGCTCTGTCTTCCAACAGAAACAGCTTCGGTATTTCCCTGCTTCTGTATCTTCCCAGCAATGCCACTCAACATCCCCTCTGTCGATTTGACGAGGAGCCAGGTTTACCACAACGGTGATCTGCCAGTGCAGAGACCGCGCCGCATGAACAACCCTGACTTACTACACCGAAAGGGAACATTTACTATGATAACCGAAGTCAACAAGTCAACTGAAGCAAACAAGGCCACCAATCGCCGCTTCTATGAAGAGGTAATCAACCAGAAGCGCTTGGCAGTCATCGATGAGGTAGCAGGGGCCAATTACGTCAGCCACTCTTTTCCCCCTGGACTTCCTCCTGGTCGCGAGGGTCTCAAAGCCTTTGTCGGCGCCTTTCACGCTGCCTTTCCTGATGGACACCTCAGCATCGATCAGATGATCGTCGAGGGAGACACGGTCGCTACTCGTCTCACGTTTCGTGGGACACACACGGGTAATTTTATGAGCATTCCCCCGACGGGCAAGAAAGTGATAGTACCAGCACTAGATATGGCCCGTTACGTTGACGGCAAGCTGGTGGAACACTGGGGCGGCCCTGACCAAATGAGCCTGTTGCAACAACTCGGCGTGATTCCCGCGCCAGGACAATAGGCATGAAGGCCTGACGGCCACAAGTGGTGTCACTACCTGTCACTGCACATCAGCGCGACAGAGAGTGACACCCCGTGTGGCTGTTTGATGGGATCAATTCTTCGGCAGTCTGAAGAGAACCATGTCAATACAGACCGAATATCCGGCAAATAGGGTACAGGCCTTCGCGTGGTATTCCGGTCCATTCGTACTCGAAGGCCTGGATGGAGTGAATTCTGATGAGTACTCAAGTATCCACTATGGAACAGCAGGCATACTCGCCTGGATTTCACATGGCCGAAAATTATGTGTTCAAGTCCGAGCGGGGACTGAGCGCGAAGATCGTTGAGCAGATCTCCGAGATGAAAGGCGAGCCCAGTTGGATGCGGCAGTTCCGGCTCAAGAGCCTGGCACTCTTCGAGAAACGCCCCATGCCAACGTGGGGCGCGGACCTCTCAGGGATTGACTTCGACAATATCTACTACTATATCAAGCCAGTCGCGCAGCAGGGGAAAACCTGGGACGACATCCCATCAGACATTAAAGACACCTTTGATCGACTGGGTATTCCGCAGGCTGAGCAGAAGTACCTGGCAGGTGTGACGGCACAGTACGAGAGTGAAGCAGTGTACCACAAGGTGCGCGAAGACCTGGAGAAGCTGGGCGTGATCTTCACCGACATGGATACGGCTCTGCGCCTGTATCCCGACCTCATCAAAGAGCACTTCGGCACCGTTATTCCGCCGTCGGATAATAAATTCGCCTCGCTCAA
>WNFD01005632.1_pt1 | contig 20463 bp, 18 predicted proteins | sample 5400491 | NCBI WGS metagenome assembly WNFD01 (sample SAMN13153343, study PRJNA577476) | soil metagenome | isolation source: 120 cm saprolite under Douglas fir tree site 2 hole 2 replicate 2 | place: USA:California | collected 2015-04-18
CGTCGTCTACGCCATCTGGGTCGTGCTGATGAGCCTGGCGTTCTGGTTCGTGTCGGTCGAGAACATCGCCGTCCTGTTCGACGCGGTGTACGAGGGCGCGCGCTACCCCGTCTCGGCGTACCCGGGAGCGTTGCGGTTCGTGTTCGTGTACCTGGTCCCGATCGCGTGGACCACGACCATCCCGGCGTCGGCGCTCACGGGCCGGCTGCGGCCGGAGATCGCGCTCGCGGCCGCTCTGGTCGCGGCGCTGGCGTTCGTTTTGGCGCGGGCGTTGTGGCGCGCGGCGATTAGGCGATACGCCGGCGCGAGCGGTTGAGGAAGGCTAGCCCGCCGTCGCGTCGTCTTTCGGCTTGTCGCCCTTCTTGAAGAACCAGATCGCCAGCATTACGAGCCCCACAATGAGCGCCACTTTGAACAGCAACATGACAAACGGGAGCAAGACGAGTGACGCGATCTTCCAGAGGGCGAAGCCACCAACGCCGAGGGCGGCGAGCTGCAGGAGCGGTTTGGCCATGGCCGGTTGTGTCGATTGAAAGGGATGGGATCCGTACGAAGGAAGTGGCGGCGCGGTGTCACTACGCGACCCGATCGGTCCACACCGCCAGCTCGTTCCCGCTGGGATCGGTGAAGTGGAATCGGCGGCCGCCCGGGAACGGGTAGGTCTTTCGGACGATCTTCCCACCCGCCTGCTTGATCGTCGCTTCAATCGCTTCGAGCTGAACGGCGTAGATCACCACCAGTGGATTGGCGGGCCGGACGGGGGCGTCCTTCGTGAAGCCGCCGCTCAGACGACCATCCTGGAAGCTGGTGTAGTCCGGTCCGTAATCCTGGAACCGCCACCCGAACACCTGCTCATAGAATGTCCTGGTACGACCCACGTCGGTCGCGCCGAATTCGATATAGTCGACCCGCCGGTCCTGATCGCTGTGCGCCATCGGGCTTCTCCTTCCGCTGATGACGTCCAAGATAACTTCCTGTTTGACTTCCCTGGGACCGACCGCTAGCCTTCGACGTGCGTAGCACGTCAAGGCGGGGCTTGGCCAATGCGCCGGTCCCGCCTTTTCGTTTCCCCCCTCACGCGGACGGACCGATGGCGAAGGAAGAAGCGATCGAGATCAACGGCACCGTCGAGCAGGTGCTCCCCAACACGACGTTCCGCGTCCTGCTCGAGAACGGCCACTACGTGCTCGCGACGATCGCGGGGAAGATGCGGCGATTCCGCATCCGCGTGCTCGCCGGCGATCGGGTCACGCTCGCGGTGTCCCCCTACGACCTCACACGCGGGCGCATCACGTACCGGTACAAGTGAACCGGGCGCTGGCGCGGACGGGCCTCGTCAAGGACGGCGGCCCGCCCCGCTGCCCCCAATGCGCGCAGCGTCTCGCGTTCGGGACCGATCGGCTCGGTCGCACGACGGAATCGTGCGGCTGCGGGTACCGGGCGTACGTGCAGGTGCGCGCCACCGAGCCCGGCATCCTGGCCCCTCCCGCTCTTGCGGACCCTCCCGTTTGAGGCCACTCTAGCCCGCCCTCTTCAGGACCTTTCGTTGCGTTTCGCTACCCTCGCGCCTCTCCTCGCCGTCGCCCTGGCATTCCCAAGAGACGCCGCATCGCAGGGTGCGCGCGTCGAGATCACCGTGCCGGCGGCGCTGCGCGGCGCGCCGGTAACCGGACGCATGTACGTGTTCGTGACACGGCACGACGACGTCGAGCCGCGCCTCCAGGTGCGCCACGAGAGCGATTGCACCCCGTTCTTCGGCGTGGACGTCGCACAGCTCGCGCCCGGCGCCCCCGGGGTGATCGACGGCACGACCCTCGGCTATCCGGTGGCGAGCCTAAAGGAGATCCCCGCGGGCGAGTACTACGTGCAGGGGTTGCTCAACGTGTACTCGGAGTTCCACCGCGCGGACGGGCACGCGCTGTGGCTGCACGACGATCAATGGGAAGGCCAGCAGTTCAACAAGTCGCCGGGGAATTTGGTGAGCGCGGTCCGGAAGGTCCATCTCGATCCGGCCCGATCGGACACGATCCGGCTCGAGCTCACGCGCGTGCTCCCGCCGATCGACCTGCCGCCGGACACGAAGTGGGTCAAGCACATCAGGATTCAGAGCAAGCTGCTCACCGCCTGGTGGGGACGTCCCATCTACCTCGGGGCGACGGTGTTGCTGCCGCGCGGTTACGACGCGGATACCGCCCATCGCTATCCCACAGTGTACCAGCAGGGGCACTTCACCCTCAATCCGCCTTTCGGGTTTTCGACCGACAGCATTCCCGAGACCGCGGCAGACCGGGCGGCGCGACTCGCGCGCAGCGCGCGGGAGCCCGGGTTCGAGTCCTATCGGGCGTGGAGCGCTCCCAATTTCCCCCGCCTGATCGCCGTGACGTTCCAGCATCCCACGTCGTACTTCGACGACTCGTACGCCGTGAATTCGGCGAACAACGGCCCGTACGGAGACGCGCTGCTGCAGGAGCTCATTCCCTATCTCGAGGAGCATTTCCGGATGATCCGCGAGCCGTGGGCGCGCGGGCTCACGGGCGGGTCGACCGGCGGCTGGGAAGCGCTGGCGCTCCAGGTGTACCATCCGGAATTCTTCGGCGGCACGTGGGTGCTGTACCCGGACCCGGTCGACTTCCGCAACTACGAGATCCCCGACATCTACAGCGACACGAACGCATTCGTGCATCAGGTGGCGGAATGGATGACGGCGGACGTGCCGGCGGAGCGGGAAGTCACCGGCCAGCCGCGCATCAGCATCCGGCAGGAGAGTCAGTTCGAGGCGGTGCTCGGCAGCCGCGCTCGCTCGGGCGAGCAGTTCGCGATCTGGGAGGCCACGTACGGTCCCGTGGCGGCGGACGGCTACCCGGCCGAGCTGTGGAACCTGCGCACCGGAACGATCGACCGTAGCGTGGCCGAGTATTTCCGCACCCACGACTACGACCTGCGCGATTATCTGGAGCGGAACTGGGCGAGGCTCGGGCCCAAGCTCAAGGGCCAGATCCATGTCTTCACAGGCGACATGGACACCTTCTACCTGAACCTCGCCGTGTACCGGCTGGAGGAGTTCCTCACCCGCGCGCAGCCCGCGGCCGACGCCGAGTTCGTCTACGGGCGCCCCATGAAGCCGCACGGCTGGCAGCCCTGGACCAACGCCGAGCTGATGCGGATCCTGGCCCGGCACATGGAGCGGCGTCGACCGCGGCGCTGAGCCTACATCGCGCCGGGGGCCGAGCGCCGCGCGTCGAGGCTGATCGGGCCCGCGCCGAAGTGCGTGATCAGCAGCGCGGCGCCGAGCATCGACACGTTCTTCCAGAACATCGCCAACTGAATCCCGTGCATCATCGGGTCGGAGACCGCCCAGAAGTTGTGCATCATGAGCGTCACGGGAACCAAGAACAGCACTATCAGCCAGCCGCCGATCTTAGCCTTATAGCCGAGCGTGATGCTCAAGCCTCCGAGGATGCCAATCACACCCGACAGCGGGACCAGCAACCCCGGGGCCGGCACCCCCGCCTGAGCGGCGTATCCGACGTATCCCGCGGAGAAATGCCCGAATGCCGTCATCAAGAAGATCGCGGAATAGAGGAATCGACCTAGCGGGACGAGGTAGACCACGGGAATCCCCTTTCTGTGGTAGGAGAACGAATCAGGACGTCAGCGCGCTGAGCGCGTTCTGGAGGCTCGTCGCCTCGCCCGCCTTGAGCGCGCTCACGATGGCGCGTTGCGCTTCGGCGAGCGCACGTACACCCTTGGCATGCGCCTGCGTGCCTGCGGGTGTGAGCTCGGCCAGGACGCTGCGGCGGTCGTCGGGATCGGCCCGGCGGCGTACCAGGCCGTCTTTCTCGAGGCGATCCACCAGCTGGGTGATGTTGGAGCGCACGCAGTGCTGGCGCGCGGCCAGGTCAGACAGCGGTAACGGCTCCTCCGCCTCCGCCAGGAAGTGCAACACCGCGAGCTTCGCCAGGGACAACCCGGTCGGGCTCAGGGCCGCTTCGAGGCGCGCCTCCATGGCGTCCGCCGCACTCAGGAACGAGAAGACGAGGGACTCGGCCGTCGGGCGGCGCGCACCCTTTCGGGGACGCTTGCGCACGCCTTCATTATGACTCACTCCTGGGCCGTCGGCCACCCGGCCCCCCCGGCGCGATACAGCTGTACGGCGGCGACGAGCTGGTCCCGCGCCGCCTGGGTGAGGGCGAGCTCCGCCCCGAACAGGCCGCGCTGCGCGTCCAGCACATCGAGGTAGCTCGACACCCCGTTCCGATAGCGCATGTCCGCGAGCTCGAGCGCCCGGCGCAGGGCGATCACCTGGCGCTCCTGCGCCCCGCTCCGATCCTGGGCGGTCCGCAACCCCACGAGCGCGTCTTCCACTTCGCGCAGCGCCACGAGCACCGTCTGCTCGTAGCGCGACCGCGCCTGCGAGGCGCGCGCCCGGGCAATGTTGACCTGCTCCCCCGCCCCCGGCCGGCCCTCCTTGAACAGCGGGATCGAGACGCCGGCGAACGCCTGCCAAATGTTCGTGCCCGACCCGAACCACTTGGCCCACTCGGTGCTCTGGGTGCCGTACTGTCCGGTGATGGTGAAAGTGGGCAGGAACGCCGCCTGCGCCACGCCGATCCGGGCCGTGGCGGCGCGGAGCGTCGCTTCGGCGCTCCGGACGTCCGGCCGGTTGCCGAGCAGGGCGGACGGCACGCCGGCCAGGACGGGAATCACGCCCGCCATCTCGGTGAGCGCGCGGCCCCGCGCGATCGCGCCCGGGTTGTGTCCCACCAGCACGCTGAGCGCGTTCTCCTGCTGCGCCACCTGCCGCTCGAAGTCGGCGACGCTCGCTGCCGGACTCGCCACCTCGGCTTCGAATTGCCGGACGTCGAGCTCCGAGATCAGGCCCTGGTCGAGGCGCCGGCGGGCGAGCGCGAGCGTTTGGCGCCGCGAGTCGAGCGTGCGCCGCGCGATGGCCAGGTTCAAGTCAGCCGCGCGCAGGTCGAAGTAGGCCGTCGCCACGTCGCCGATCAGCGACAATTGCAAGGCGCGGCGATCTTCTTGGCGGACCGCGAGATCCGAGCGCGCGGCGCTGGTGCTGCGGCGCAGCCGGCCCCACACATCGAGCTCCCAGCTCAGGTCGGCCGTCGCCCGGTACTGGTTGTAGGTGAACGACCCGAGCGTCCCCAACACCGTCTGGTTGCGGCCGGCCTGACCGTTGGCGGTCACCGCGGGCAGGAGCGCGCCCCGGGTGGCGCGGTACTGCGCGCGGAACTCGTCGATCACGGCGAGCGCGGTGCGCAGGTCGCGGTTTGCCCGCAGGCTCGTGTCCACGAGCTGCCGCAGCACAGAGTCCTGGATCAGGTCGAGCCACCGCAGCGCGGCCGTCGCGTCCACACGCGGCCCTGGTGCTGTGGTGTCGTACGAAAACCGCAGGCGCGCCGTGTCGGCGCCGGCCGGCAGCAGCGTGTCCCGGCTGGTACGCAACGAGTCGTAGAACCGCCGGAGCGAGTCCTCGGACGCCGCGCGCGGCCGCCAGTCGTCCGGCATGCCGAGCGACGAGCGGCGATATCCCGGTCCCACGGCGCACGCCGCCGTGAGAGCGATCAGCGCGAAGAACGCGAGCAACAGGAGACGTCGCATGTCAGTCGCCCTCCACCGCCACGGGCACGGCCGCCGGCGCCGCGGCATCCGCGCTGCGGCGGAACAGGCCGCGCTCGCTCAAGGTCCGGATGGCCGTGAAGAACAGCGGGATGAAGAACACGCCGACCAGCGTGGCCACGAGCATCCCGAAGAAGACTCCGGTCCCGATCGAGTGACGGCTCGCCGCACCCGCCCCGCTCGACGTCAACAACGGGGCCACACCCAGGATGAAGGCGAACGAGGTCATGAGGATCGGGCGCAGCCGTTCGCGGCCGGCCTCGAGGGCCGCTTCGCGAATCGAGCGCCCTTGGGCGCGCAGCTCGTTGGCGAACTCGACGATCAGGATCGCGTTCTTGGCCGCGAGCCCGATCACCACGATCAATCCGATCTGCACGTACACGTCGTTGGGCATGCCGCGCAGCCACACGCCGAGCAGCGCGCCCAGCGTGCCGAACGGCACACCGAGCAGCACCGCGAACGGGATCGACCAGCTCTCGTACTGCGCCGCGAGCACCAGGAACACCATGATGAGTCCGAGGGCGAACACCAGGCTGCCCTGGCCGCCCGAGGCGCGCTCCTGATACGACTGGCCGCTGAAGGCGTAGCCCACGCCGCGCCCGGCGTACTTGTCCTGGGCGAGCCGTTCCACCGCGTCGAGCATGTCCCCGGAGCTTTTCCCCGGCGCCGGGGCCCCGACCACCAGCGCCGACGTGAAGCCGTTGAACCGAGTAATCACGCTCGGCCCGGCCCGGAATTCCGTCCGGGTGAGCGCCGACACGGGCACCATCTGTTGATTCGGCCCACGGACGTACAGCCGGCCGATGTCCTCGGGCGTCTGGCGGAACCGGGCCTGCGCCTCGGCCTGGACCCGATAGGTCTTCCCGTATCGGTTGAAGTCGTTGATGTACAGCGTCGACAGGGATGCCTGCAGCGTCTGGAACAGCTCCGAGAGCGAGATCCCGAGCGCCTTCACCTTCTCCCGGTCCACCTGCACGAACAGCTGTGGCGTGTTGACTCGGATGGTGGGGTACACGCCACGCAGCTGTGGCAGCCCGTTGGCGTCAGCCGCGAACTCGCCCGCCAGCCCGGCGAAGCGCGTCACGTCGTTCACTCCGCGGTCCTGGAGATTCAGCTCCAGGCCCGCGGTCGTGCCCAGGCCGATGATTTCGGGGAGGTTGAACGCGAAGCCGCGCGTCTGCTGCAGCTGGAAGAGAAAGCCGTTCACCGCGCCCAGCACCGCCGGGAACTGGTCCCGCGCGGCGCGCCGCTCGTCCCACGGCTTCAGCATCACGAACATGATGGCCGCGTTGGTCTGGTTCGCGTTCTGGATGAAGTTGAGGCCAACCAGCGCCACGACGTGATTGATCGCCGGCTGTTTTAGGAGGAACGCTTCCACCTGCTTCACCACCGCTTCCGTCCGCTGGCGCGAAGCGTTGTCGGGAAGCTCGATGAGCATCCCGAAGTACCCCTTGTCCTCACTGGGGATGAACCCGGTCGGCACGGACCGCACGAGAACGAACAACAGGGCGACCGCCACCGCGAAGGCGCCGAAGAACGTTCGGGGACGGTCGATCACGCGACCGGCGGCGCCCAGATAGCGCTCAGTGACGGCGCGAAACCCGCGATTGAAGCGATCGAAGATCCGGTTGAACGCGCTCGCCACCGCGCCTGTCGTTTGCGGTGCGCCCTCTGGCACGGGCCGCAGCAGCACGGCGCACAGCGCCGGGGTCAGGGTCAGCGCCACGATGCCCGAGAGCACCACGGAGACCGCGATGGTGATGGCGAACTGCTTGTACATAAGTCCCGTGATGCCCCCGAGGAACGCCACGGGGACGAACACGGAGCACAGCACCAGCACAATGGCGATCAGCGCGCGGCTCACCTGCCGCATCGCCCGGTCGGCGGCGACGGCCGGTGACACCCGGTCCTGGGCCATAATACGCTCTACGTTCTCGATCACCACGATCGCATCGTCCACGACGATGCCGATCGCGAGCACGAGGCCGAACAGCGTGAGCAGGTTGATCGAGAAGCCGAGCACCTGCATGCCGAAGAAAGCGCCGATGACGGAGACCGGCACGGCGAGGACGGGGATGAGGGTGGCCCGCCAACTCTGCAAGAAGACAAAGACCACGAGCGTCACGAGCAGCATCGCCTCGAACAGCGTCTTCACGACCTCCTTGATCGACTCGGTGACGTACGGCGTCGTGTCGAACGCGATCGACCAGCGCACTCCCGCGGGAAAGTTCTTGGCGAGCTCGGTCATGCGGGCCACGACCTCGCGCTTCACCTCGAGGGCATTGGCGCCGGGCCGCAGGAAGACCGGGGTCAGGGCCGTGGGCGCGCCGTCGAACCGGCCGGCGAGGTCGTAGTTCCGCGAACCCAGGTGCGCCTCACCGATGTCGGCGAGGTGCACCAGCGAGCCGTCGGGCCGGCCCCGCACGATGATGCGCTCGAAATCGCTCGCGTCCTTGAGTCGCCCGCTCGTGATCACGGGAATCGTAAGCTGCGTGCCGCGCGGAGCGGGCTCCCGGCCGATGCGGCCCGCCGGATTGGTGGCGTTCTGCTCCTGGACGGCGGCGGCGACGTCCGACACGGTGAGGCCGAGCTGCGCCATCCGGTCCGGATCGAGGCTCAAGAGCATGGAGAAGTCGAGCTGGCCGAAAGTGCTCGCATCGCCGACGCCGGGGAGCCGCTTGAGCTCGTCGTCGATATAGATCTTCGCGTAGTTGTTCAAATACTCGGTGTCGTACCGCGGGTCGTCGGAGGAAAGGGCCAGCACGACCAGGAAGGCCGTCTGACGCTTCTGCACCGTGATCCCGTTGCGTACCACCTCCTGGGGCAGCTGCGGCTGGGCGCGGGCGATCTGGTTTTGTACGTCCACCGCCGCCAAGTCAGGATTGCGCGAGACATCGAAGAAGACCGACAGGTTCATGACCCCGTCGCTCGAGTTCGCCGACTTGAAGTACAGCAGTCCTTGCATCCCGGACAGCTGCTGCTCGATCGGGGCGGCCACGGCATCGGCCACGTCCTGCGCCGTCGCACCCGGGTACACGGCCTGCACCTGGATCTCGGGCGGCGTGAGAGGCGGATAACTTTCGACCGCGAGCCGAGAGAGGGAGAACAGGCCGAGCAGCACGATCACGATCGAGATGACGGCCGAGAAAACCGGGCGCCGGATGAACAGATTGCGGATCTGCGGTGCGTCGCTCACGGGCGGCTCCTGATCCGAAGGGGTACGGCTGGAGGAGCGATCAGCGTACTATCCTGCGCCGCGGGAGCAGCGCTGTCGAGGACCGGCCGATAGGCCACCGGCCTAGCCGCTTGCCCGGGGGCCACCTTCTGCACCCCGTCCACGATCACCCGGTCGCCCGCCTCGAGGCCCTGCTCGATGCGCCACGATCCGCCGTCCCAGGAGGTGGCCACCACGTTCCGCGCCACCACTTTGTTGCTGTCACCCAGCACGTACACGAACGCCCCGTTCAGGCCCTGCTGCACCGCCCGCTGCGGGACGAGGATGGCGCTCGGCCGCTTGAGACCGAGCAGCCGCACCCGCACGAACTGCCCGGGAAGCAGGACGTGTTGCGGGTTTCTGAGCTGCGCCCGCAGCTGCTGGGTACCGGTCGCGGGCTGTAGCGCCAGATCCGCGAAGTTCAGCTCGCCCGTGGCCGGAAAGAGACTGCCGTCCGCCAGCGTCACCTGCACGGCGAGGGCGTGGGGCGCGGGCGGCATGACCAGCCGGCCGTCCGCGATGTCGCGCCGCAGGCGCAGCAGGTCCTCGTCGGACGGGCTGAAGTTCACGTAGATGGGGTCCACCTGCTCGACCGTCGTGAGCAGGTCACTCGGACCGGTCACCCGTGCGCCGAGCTCCAAACCGGCGCGTCCGGCGCGGCCCGTGATCTCGGCCCGCACGAAGGTGTCCTCGTAGTCTTTCCTCGTCTGATCGACGGCCGCCTGCGCCTGGTCGTACGCCTGCTGCGCGTCGTCCACGTCCTTCTGGGCGACGGCGCGCTCGGCGAGCAGCGGCTTGAGCCGCGCCAGCGTGCGGTCCGCGTTGGCGAGCCGGGCCTGGGCGCTGCGGTACGCGGCTTCGTACGTCGTCGGATCGATCCGGAACAGCAGCGTCCCCTTCGCGACATCAGTGCCCTCGGCGTACGGCCGTGCGACGATCACGCCCGTGACCTGCGAGCGCACCTCGACCGAGCGTGACGCCGCGGCTTGTCCCACGTACTCGAACCGTGCGGTGACGGTCTCAGGGACGACAGTGAGGACCGAGACTTCGGGGGCCGGCAGAGCGGCGCTCGCAACGGGCGCCAACCGACGGGCTGCCGCCGCACCGACGACAACGAGTGCGGCCGCCACACCGGCGGTCCACGCGACGGGCTTGATGAAACGCTTCATGCGAACACCCAGTGGTGAGAGTGATGACGACCGAATCGATAGTGCAGTAATGAACTATGTACCGGGAAGGTTCCCCCGGGTTGGTCCTGCCAGGCTGGGGCTCCCCCGTTTGGGTGGTGCCGCACCACCCGACTTAGGGGGCCTCAGTTTGATGGGGTAAGTACGTCCAACGCGCGGACGTTGTCCGAGGTCCGGGGCCACCACAGGAAGCCCGGTACTAGAGACTCTCGCAGGGAGTCGCTGCCCGGAGGATCCGTCGCCGCCGCGCTGGGCATGGTGACCGTGGGGACGGCGAACATCACGCCGATGATCCGCCAGTTGGGCTGGCGCAGCGCTACGCCCACGAGCTGCTGCAGCATCATCTCTCCCCATGCGTCCACCGTCATGTCGGACGGGATCTCGTCGACCAGCTTGACCGTCCCCATGACGGCGGGATCGTTGCACGTGGCCCACGGCTCATCCGCCACCCGTAGGCTGTCCACTTGTACAAAGGTGGCGGAGCTCGAATCGAGCGCGACCCGACCGACCAGACAGACGTAAGGATGACGCGCCCGCTGCCGCCACAGCACCGCGAACTGTGTCCCGACCGCGTTGGTCCAGTAGTGAGGCACGCCGTCGTCGACCGGACGCACCGCCCCCTGGCCCGGTAGCTCCGGGCCGAGACTCAGTAGCATCACGGCGGCGGTAATCAATGCTCGCATCGACGGAGGGTTACTCGGGTCGCGGACGACGTTGGCCGGCGCCGAGACCGCGCGCCGGCCAACGACACTGGGTCAGAACGTCAGCGTGAGTCCACCCTGCCACGCGATGTCGTGCTGGGTCTTGTCGAAGCCGTAGCGGTCGAACTTGTATACGTAGTCGCGACCCTCCGCCCGGAGGCCGACGGCCCCGAACCGGTACTCGAGGCCCGCGCCGAAGTTGCCGGCGAACTTGGTCCAGGTGTCGCTCGCGGCGAGCTGATGCACGCTGATGGCGCCGGCCCCGCCGAGCAGGTACGGCGTCAGCGTGGCGGACCCGGCCTCGATGGGATACCGCAGCACCAGGTCCGCGTTATAGTTGAACTTGTTGAACTTGCCTCGACCGGTGATCGCCGCGCCGCGAATGCTGTCTTGCGCCCAGCTACCGCTGGCGCGGATGCCGACGTTCCGCTGCAGCCACACGGTCCCGTCGATCGAGCCGACCCAGCCCAGTCGCCAGTCGGCAGTGCCGGCAGGGTTCAAATTGGCTGCGCCCGAGAGGCCGCCGAACGCGCCGCCCAGGGTGAAGCGACCGGAACGGGTCGGTTCGGGAGAAGTACTGGTCTGCGCGCGGAGCGCGAGGGGCGTGAGCGCCGCAACGAGCACCGCAGTAGTGACGAGGGACAACGAACGCTTCGACATCGATTCCTCCACAAGGGCAAAAGGTTCAGGGAATCATCCTGAGGTGACGACCGTAGACAGTTCATGAATGAACTGTATTTTGGAAAAGTTCCCGGGGAACTTCCCGGCCGTGGCGATCATTGATTCATTTATGAACGATTATCGGACCCTGGAGAGGAGCGACCCATGACGTCGCCTTCGGAACCCGATCCGGCGGACGCGCCGGACGAGGGACCCCCGGTGTCAGGCCTGACCGCAGCGCAGGCGCACGAGCTGGTAACGGCCGGCCGCGGCGTGCTGGTCGACACCCGCGACCGGCGGTTGTTCGACAACGCGCACGCCGCGGGCGCGCTGTCGCTGCCGCTCGCCACCATCGAAGCCGCCCAGGGGCATGCGCCCGCGGGCCTGCTGCCGCCCGATCGCAAGATCGTCCTGTACTGCGCGTGAGTGGATGAGCGCACAAGCGCCCGGGCGGCGCGACGGCTGATCGCGGCGGGATACGATGAGCGCAACGTCGCCGTGCTACTCGGCGGCATTCGCGCCTGGCATCAGGCGGGGTACCCGCTCCAAAAATGGACCGATGGCGCATGAGGCGCGCCGTCGCGGTATGAGCAACGCCGCGATACTTTGCGCTCCATGGTCGACGTCCTAACCGCCCTGCGCGAAGGGCTCGCGCCCCATTACACCGTCGAGCGGGAGATCGGCGCCGGCGGCATGGCGCGCGTGTTCCTCGCCGCGGAACGCCATCCGCCGCGGAAGGTGGCGGTGAAGGTGATGAACTCCGAGGTCGCGGGGTCCGAGTTTCGCGAGCGCTTCATCCGGGAAGTCGAGCTCACGTCGCGGCTCAGCCACCCGCACATCGTGCCGATTCTCGCCGCGGACGAATGCCTGTTCGTGCCGGATGGTCCCGACGGCCTGTGCTACTACGTGATGCCGTACATCGAGGGCGAGTCGTTGCGAACCCGCTTGGAGCGGGAGCAGCGGCTGCCCCTCGAGGAGGCGGTGCGCATTGCTCTCGAGGTCGCCGATGCCCTGTCCTACGCACACGCGCAGGGCATCATCCATCGCGACATCAAGCCCGAAAACATCCTCCTGTCGGGAGATCACGCCTGGGTGGCGGACTTCGGCATCGCCCGCGCGATCAGGCTGGCCTACATGAGTCCTGAGCAGCTGATGGGCAGCCGCGCCATCGATGCGCGCACCGACGTGTATAGCCTGGGGGGCGTGCTGTACGAGATGCTGGTCGGCGAGGCCCCTTTCCTGGGACTGACCGGCGGTTCACCGCGCGGCGGCACGGCCCTCGACAAAGTGTTGCGCGCACAAGGCGTGAGCCACCGCACCGAACGGGCCGTCAAGGAGACCGTGGCTCGCGCGCTCGCGCCGGAGCCCGGTGACCGTTTCGGGTCTGTGGACGAGCTCTCGACCCGCCTCCGCGAAGCGGTGAGCCGGCGGCTGGTCCCGCGCCTGCCGGAGGCCCGCTGGAAGGTGGCGCTGCTCGGCGGCGTCACGCTCGCGGCGCTGGGGTTGGTGGCGGTGGCACTGCTCGGGAAGCGCCCCCCGGCACTCGACCCGAGGCGCGTCGTGGTCGCGGGGTTCGAAGACCTCTCGGGCGATTCAACCCTCGCCCCATTGGGCCGCATCGCCGCCGATTGGCTCAGGCAGGCGCTGGCGCGACGCGGTGGGCTGGAGGTCGTGCCCGGCGCCGGTACCGGACATCTCGACCCCGCGGACATTCGAGCGCTGGCCGCCCAGACCGGGGCGGGGACGGTGATCTCGGGAACCTACTACCGTGAAGGGGACTCGGTCTTCTTCCACGTGCAGGTCATCGACGCGGCGCGTGGCACGCTGCGGCGTGGCGTGGAGCCGGTTGGTGCGCCGCGGCGAGCGCCCACCCAGGGGGCCGAGGCGCTAGGATACCGCCTCACCGCCTTGTTCGACACGCTGTTTCCCGGCACGAACGACTGACGCCCCGACACATCAATTCACAGGGTAAACCCCACGCCCACGCCGACAGACGAGACGTGGTCACGGAAGAATTCGCCGTACGGCGCCGGCCCCGTGTATCCCTTGAGCAGCACGCTCCACCGCCGGCCGGACCCGAGCGCGACGTCCGGGTCGCCCAGTTCGAGACCGGTCACCACGCTCCACCCCACCTGCCACTTGTGATCCTCCGACGCTTTGGCGTCCAACCCCGCCACGAGGCGTCCCGTAGCGAATCGACCGAGTCGCAGCAACGCCCGTGGCTGGCGGTATTCCAGGCCGCCATGCAACACACCGGGTTTTAGGTCAGCCGGCGAGTGGGCGAAGATGTACCCCCCGCCGCCGTACACCCGCCAGCGGGACGCTTCATTGGCCACGAGGAGCTCGGCCGCCTGGAACGTCAGATCCACCCGCTGCGCGTGGTTGTGGACCAGGTACTCGTCGCCCAGGTGGGAGCTTTGGTGGTACACGCGGAAGCGGGTCGCGAAGCTGCCGCGCCGGTACGTAATCGGCAGCCCCACGAGGTAATCGGTGTTCATCAGGTCGGTGGTCGAGGACTGCATGTTGAACTCGGAAAACACGCCCGCGGCGATCGCCACCTGCCAGTCCCGCCCGCGCACCAGGCCGATGGTCTGCCCGAACCCGACGCTTCCCAGGCGCGACGCCAGACGAGGAGAATGGGCCCACAGGTACGTCGCGAAGAATTGCGGCTCCTGGGGATCCGCCAGGAGCGGCTCGAACACGACCCTCTCCGTCCCCGCCCCGTCCGTCGGCGCCTGAGCGCCGATCCCCCGGGAGCCCACGAGCGCCGCCATGAGCAGCGCGCCGACCAGTTTGGTCTTCATGGTGTTTAGTGCAGTAATGAACTATGTCGCGTGGGAGTTCCCGCCCCGACGGCGCCCACCAGCCGGTGAGTCGCAATGCCGGCGCGGCATCGGGCAGTCCGCCCTAACGCCAACCCTCCCAACATGTTGGCCTTGATGAGCGCGGGCCCGCACGCCGCTCTCTTGTGACACGGACCACCGTAGTGAATCGTGTGGGGCCGCATACTGCTCCATGGTCGCGCCTATGGCCTTACGGATCCTGCTGTTGGAAGACGTGCCGGCGGACGCCGCGCTGGTCGAACGCCAGCTGTCCAAGTCGGGATTGGAGTTCGTCAGCGAGCGGGTGGACACGCGCGCCCGCTTCGAGGAGGCGCTGCGGGACTTCGTACCGGATATCATCCTGTCGGACCACGGCCTCCCGGGGTTCGACGGGGCCGCGGCGCTCGAGCTCGTGAAGGAACGCTTCCCCACCCTTCCGGTCATTCTGGTTACGGGCTCGCTCAACGAGGAAAAAGCGGTCGAGTTCATGAAGGCTGGCGCCGCCGACTACATCCTGAAGGACCACCTGACGCGGCTGCCCGAGGCCATCCGGCGGGCTCTGCGGGAACGGGTGCTGCGCGAGGAGCGCGAGCAAGCTGTCGCCGCGCTGCGGGCGTCGGAAGCCCAGTACCGCTCGATGTTCGAGAGCACACCGTATCCCATGTGGGTCTTCGATCTGGAGACGCACCGCGTGCTCGCTGTAAACGGCGCCGCGATCGGGCATTACGGGTACTCGCGCGACGAGTTCCTGGCGCTGCGGATCGAGGACCTGCGTCCTCCCGAGGATGTCCCGGCCCTGCTGCGACACCTCGAGACCATGCCGTCCGACTACCATCACGCAGGCACCTGGCGGCATCGCAAGAAGGACGGCACCCTCATCGAGGTGGAGACAAGCGGGCACGCCATCACGTTCGCGGGCCGGCGCGCGGAGCAGGTCGTCATCAACGACGTGACCGAGCGGAAGCGGCTCGAGGAGCAGTTCCGCCAGGCACAGAAGATGGAGGCGGTGGGGCGCCTCGCAGCCGGTGTGGCGCATGACTTCAACAACCTCCTGACCGCGATCCTCGGCACGACGGACCTGATGCTCGAGGACATGCCGGCGGACGATCCCGATCGCGAAGGCCTGCTCGACATCCGGAGCGCGTCGGAGCGCGCCGCCGTGCTGACGCGGCAGCTGCTCACGTTCAGCCGCCAGCAGGTGGTGTCTCCGCAAGTGCTGCGCTTGAACGACCTCGTCCTGGAGCTGGAAAAGCTGCTGCGCCGGCTGCTGGGCGAGGACGTGGCGATCCGGGTCGGGGGCGCACCCGATTGCGGGGCCGTGCAGGCCGACGCGGGCCAGCTGGAGCAGGTCATCGTGAATCTTGCGGTGAACGCGCGCGACGCGATGCCGAACGGGGGACGGCTCACGATCGAGACGAAGAACGTCGATCTCGACGCCGAGTATCCCACCGATCGAGTCACCATTCCCGCTGGGCGCTACGTCATGCTGGCGGTGACGGACACGGGGACGGGAATGGACGCACAAACCAAGGCCCGGATCTTCGAGCCGTTCTTCACGACCAAGCCCGTCGGCAAGGGAACCGGACTGGGCCTCGCCACGGTGTACGGCGCGGTGAAGCAGAGCGGCGGATACATCTGGTTGTACAGCGAAGTGGGGCAAGGCACGAGTTTCAAGATCTACCTGCCGCGGATCGACGCCGCGCAGCCGCAAGCGGCCGCGGCCGAGGCGGCGGTGCCGCTCGACGGCTCCGAGACGGTGCTGGTCGCCGAGGACGAAGACGCCGTGCGCCAGATCATCGAAAAGGCGCTTCTGGCGCGGGGCTATACCGTGATGGCCGCGCGGGACGGGAACGAGGCCCTCGCCATCGCCGGCCGCCATGCCGGGCAGATCGACTTGCTGGTGACCGACGTGGTGATGCCGGACATGAACGGGCGGGCCCTGTCCGAGCGCCTGACACACGTGCGACCCACGATCAAGACGCTGTATCTGTCCGGTTACACCGACGACGCGATCCTGCATCACGGCGTCCTGGAGGAGGGCGTCGCCTTCCTGCAGAAGCCGTTTTCGCTCGGAGCGCTGGCACGCAAGGTCCGCGAAGTGATCGAGGCCCGCCCCTGACGGAGTTGCCCCTCGTCGCCCGCGCGCGGGGGCACGGTGACCGACCGGCGATCATCGCCCGCGAGGGCACGTTCAGTTATCGCGACCTGGTAGACGCCTCTGCGAAGGTCGCCCAGTGTCTGCTCGCCGGGCGCAGCGACCTCGCAGAAGCCCGCGTCGCCTTCCTCGCCCCTCCCGGCTTTCACTACGTCGCCACCCAGTGGGGGATCTGGCAGGCCGGCGGCATCGCCGTTCCGCTCGCCGTCTCTCACCCGCCCGCGGAGCTCGCTTATGTGATCCGCGACGCCGACGCCGAGACCGTCGTGGTGCACGCTGATTTCACCGCCGTCTTGCAGGCGGTGCACCTGCCGCCGGCGACGCGAACCGTCTCGACCGACGAGGGTACCGCTCCCCGCTCCCCGCTCCCCGTGGTGGCGGAAGAGCGGCGCGCGATGATGGTCTACACCAGCGGCACGACGGGCAAGCCCAAGGGCGTAGTGACGACCCATGCGAACATCGCGGCGCAGATCACGAGCCTCATTACGGCGTGGGAATGGCGGCCGGACGATTGGATCCTGCTCGTGCTCCCGCTGCATCACGTGCACGGGATCATCAACGTCCTCAGCTGCGCCCTGTGGGCGGGAGCGCGCTGCGAGATGCTTGCTAAGTTCGACGCGGAGCAGGTCTGGGGCCGCATCGCCGCCGGCGAGCTGACCCTGTTCATGGCGGTGCCCACCATTTACGGAAAGCTGATCACGGCCTGGGACGGCGCCGCGCCCGAGCGGCGCCGCGAATGGTCGGCCGGTTGCGCCCCGCCCCGGATGCGGCTCATGGTCTCGGGCTCCGCGGCGCTGCCGCTGCAGCGCCGCGAGCGGTGGCGCGAAATCAGCGGCCACGTCCTGCTCGAGCGCTACGGCATGACCGAGATCGGCATGGCACTCGGCAACCCGCTGCACGGCGAGCGACGACCGGGATTCGTGGGCACCCCGCTGCCCGGTGTGGAAGTGCGTCTGGTGGACGATGCGGGCCGGGCGGTGCCGGCAGGCACTCCCGGCGAAATCGAGGTACGCGGGGCGACGGTGTTTCTCGAGTACTGGCGGCGGCCGGACGCGACCGCCGAGGCCTTCAGGGAAGGCTGGTTCCGCAGCGGCGACGTCGCCGTGCTCGAAAACGGGTCGTACCGCATCCTCGGCCGCTCGAGTGTGGACATCATCAAAACCGGCGGCTTCAAGGTGTCGGCGCTCGAGGTGGAGGAGGTGCTGCGGACGCACCCGGCGATCGCGGAGTGCGCCGTGGTGGGCGTGGAGGATCCCGAGTGGGGCGAGCGCATCTGCGCCGCAGTCGAGCCGCGCGGTGAAGCCGAATTGACGCTCGCCGTCCTGCAAGCGTGGGCCAAAGATCGTCTCGCACCCTACAAGATCCCGCGCGCGCTCCGCTCGGTGCCCGCGCTGCCGCGGAACGCCATGGGTAAGGTCACGAAGGGCGAGGTGGCGAAGCTCTTCACCCCTTGAGTGTCAAGGAGCTGTCAAGATTGGGCGGATCCTCTTGTGGGGTCCCCGACGGCCCGGCATGTTCGGCCTCCTCAGGGAACGTTCTCGACCTCCGGTCGCCTGCCGCCAGCGTTCACCTAGACTCCCCACATCGGAGGCGACGATGCTGTGTGTCAGCCATGCGTCCATCCGTGCGGCCGTGGCGGTGCTGGTTGCGTGCGGCGTGTATTCCCGCGCAGCCGCCGCGCAGGGCCCGCGTGCCGCGCTCGATCCCATCACGAGCGCGGTGATCTACCATCCCATCACCACGTCCTCGGCGGAGGCGCGGGCGCACTTTCTCGAGGGCCTTCGCGAGTTCGATCTCGGCCGCTTCATCGACGCAAACGTGCACTTCAAGGCTGCGGTGGCTGCCGACCCGGACTTCGCGTTCGCCTATCTGAACGTCGCGAACACCGCCAACTCGCTCGCCGACTTCAAGACCAACCTGGCGCTCGCGGAACAGCACGCTGCCGGCGCGTCCGACGCCGAACGGCTGCAGATCCAGATGGCCCGAAACGGGTTCGACAACGACCTTGCAGGTCAACTGGCGCTGGGGCAGCAACTGGTCCAGCAGTACCCCCAGAGTCCGCGTGCCTGGCTCGCTCTTGCCGGAGCCCAGATTGGCTTGAACAAGAACGAGAATGGGCGTGCCTCGATCGCGAAGGCCCTGGAGCTCTCGCCCAAGCTGTACGTGGCGCACGCCTTGATGGGGAATGACTACATCTTCGGTGAGCCGCACGACTTTACCAAGGCGCTCGCGCATATGCAGGAGGCGGAAGCGCTGGCACCGGATGAGTCCAATGCGCACCTCCTGGTCGGCGATGCCTATCGGGCGCAGCGCAACCTCGAGAAAGCGCGCGACGAATATCTGCGGGGCCACGAGCTCGAACCCCGCAATGCCGTGCTACTGGTGAAGGCGGGACACGCGAACACGTTCCTGGGCGATTACGCGGCCGCACGCGCCGACTATGATTCCGCCATGGCCGTCGGCCGGGCGAACGAGAAGGCAGCCTATGCGCCGTTCCGCGCCTACGTGAGCGCGTACGCCGGCGACCCCGCGGCTGCGATCGACGAGCTCAACAAGCTGGTCGCGTCGGTGGACGGCATGGGCGTCCCCGACCCGAAGACCAACAAGGTGGCGGCACTGACGAACGTCGTCGTCATCGCGACTCACACGGCTAACCGCGCGGCCGCGGAGCGGGCGTTGAAGCAGCTCGAACCGTTACTGCTGCAGCAAGGTGACGAGGCGGGGAACCCAGCATTCAAGCGGGGGCAACAGGCACAGATCGCGTACCTCGAAGGGTGGACCGCGGCGCGCCGCGGGGACTATGCGTCGGCCCAGAAGCAGGCCGATCGCATCACCCAGCTACTCGCCCCCGACGCCAACCCGCGCAAGCTCGAGCCGATGCACCAACTGGAGGGATTCATCGCGCTCTATCAGGGCAAGTACAATGACGCGGCCGCACACCTGCGGCAGGGCAATCTGTTGGACCCGTACATCAAGTATCAGTTCGCAGTCGCGACGGAGGGCGCGGGCGATGCGGTGCGGGCGAGGCAGCTGTTCCGGGAAGTCGCTGACTACAACTTCAACGCCGTAGGCTTCGCGCTGGTGCGAAAGGAGGCGCAACACAAGGCGGGCAAGTCGGCGCTCTAGGAGCCGCGGCGGCTGTCGGCGTCAGGCGTCGTAGGCGTCGCCCCAGCCCACGTCGAACACGCCGCCGCACTTTCCGCAGCGCATGTTGAGGGGCCCTTTCGGGAGGGGCGCTCGCGCGTGGCATTGCGGGCACACGCCGTAACGGGCACCCCAGCTCTGCGGCAGCTGCCGCGCGTTGCCGGGTCGCGGAACGATCGCCCATACGCCGGGCGCTCGGCCCGTCATCTGGAGCGCAGCGCGCGGCACGTTGACCACACGCCGGTTCACGTCCAGGACCGCGTCGGACGCCGTCACCCGGAGGACACGGTACCATGCCCCGCGCCGCAGCGGGACGCTGGCATCGCTGCGTAACCGTGCCCATTGACTGCCGATCACACGAAGCCTCCTTGTCGTCGAAAACATCGGCGTTTGTGGGTGTATTGGTGCGTGACGGCTGTCACCCGCTGCCGGGTCGGACGCGGATCGAGACGTCCTAGCGGCTCGTCGCTTCGCGAAGCATCGGGGGACGGCCGATGGGATGGCGCTGCTGGACCTGGGATGCCAGGGCCAGCAGCGCCTCCTCGCCGAACGGCTTGCCGACGATCTGCAGACCCACCGGCAGCCCCTCGGGATCGAGCCCGCAGGGTACCGAGGCAACCGGAAGACCGCTGAGACTCAACACGAACGTGGGCGCGATCCAGTCGACGTACGTCTCCATTTTCTTGCCGGCCACCGTGTCGGGATAGTTCTGGTCCACCGGGAAGGGGGGGACCGCCATGCACGGGGTGAGTAGGTGGTCGAACTTCCCGAACAGCTCGCGGAACAGATGCCACATGCGACCGCGCGCCGCCTCAGCGGCGCCGAGGTCACGGCTCGTCGTGTCGAGCCCGGCGCGAATGTTGCCCGCGACGTTGGCTCCGAACCGGTCGAGCTGGTCCATCCGCGGAAACATCTGCGCGACGAACCACAACCCGCGTAGCGCGAG
>WNFD01007722.1_pt1 | contig 20452 bp, 19 predicted proteins | sample 5400491 | NCBI WGS metagenome assembly WNFD01 (sample SAMN13153343, study PRJNA577476) | soil metagenome | isolation source: 120 cm saprolite under Douglas fir tree site 2 hole 2 replicate 2 | place: USA:California | collected 2015-04-18
CGCGCCCGGCGGTGCTCCTGCTGGACGAGCCGCTCGGCGCCCTCGACAAGAAGCTGCGCGACCACATGAAGATCGAGCTCAAGCGCCTGCAGCGCGAGGTGGGCATCACGACGATCTACGTGACGCACGACCAGGAGGAGGCGCTCACGATGTCCGACCGCATCGCGGTGATGTACCGCGGGCGCGTCGAGCAGGTCGCCCCGCCCCGCGGGCTCTACGAGACGCCCGGGACCGCCTTCGTGGCCGGCTTCATCGGCAACATCAATCTCCTGTCCGGTCGGGCGGCCGGCTCGGGCAGGGTGGAGTGCGGCAGCGCGACGCTCGCGGCCACCGGCGCCGCGCCCGCCGGGGCCGCCGTCGCCCTCGCCCTCCGCCCGGAGCGGATCCGGCTCGAGCCCACCGGCGCGGTCGACACCGTGCTTCCCATGACGGTCGCCCACGTCGTCTACCAGGGCGAGACGGTCCGGTATCTCCTGAAGAGTGACGCCGGGCTCGAGCTGCAGGCCCTCGAGCTCGGCGAGGTGCGCTTCTCGGCCGGTGCCCGCGTGCGGGCGGGATGGGTGGCCGCCGACGCCCGCATCATCGAGGAGGAACGTGCATGACGAAAGTCGGCTTGATCACGGTCGGGCAATCACCCCGCAGCGACGTGGTGCCGGACATGGCGGCGATGCTCGGCGGCGATGTGGAGATCGTCGAGGCGGGCGCGCTCGACGGGCTGAGCCGCGACCAGATCGCGGCGCTCGCGCCCGAGGGCGACGACGAGATCCTCGTCACGCGCCTGGCCGACGGCTCGCCGGTCTTCGTGGGCAAGAGCCACATGATCCCCCGCGTCGAGGCGCGGATCGCCGCGCTGGAGGACCAGGGCGTCGCGCTCAACGTGTTGCTGTGCACGGGCGCCTTCCCCCGGCTCGCTGCGCGCCGCCTGTTCCTGGAGCCGCAGCAGCTCCTCCTCGGTCTCCTCCGGGCCACGACGTTTCCCGGCCGTCTCGGCGTGCTGACTCCGTCCGAGCGGCACGTCTCGCAGACCACCGCGCGCTGGCGCGCCTCGGGCTTCGACGCCCACGTCGTCCCGCTCTCGCCCTACGAGGAGACCGATCCCGCCGCGGTCCGCCGAGCCGCCGACGCGCTGCGCGCCGGCCGCGCGGGCCTCGTGGTCATGGACTGCATGGGATTCGGCCGCAAGACGCGCGAGGAGATCGCGTCCCTCACCGGCGTGCCCACCCTGCTGGCGAACCTTCTCGTGGCCCGCGTGGCCGCGGAGCTAATCTCGGAGGGGGGCTTCGCCCCCCTTCCGAACCTCCCCCCAGAGCCAGGTTGCGCCGGCGAAGCCGGCGCTCGAACGGCGTGAGGCGCCGCGCCCGCGTCCTGCTGCTGGGCCGTACGTCCTGCTCCTCACGGTCTTCTTCGTGGCCCCGCTCCTGCTGATGCTCGCGATAAGTTTCTCGCGGCAGTCGTACGGGCAGCTCGACTGGGCCTTCACCCCGCAGCACTACATCCACTTCTTCACCGACGCCTACTACCTGAGCGTGCTCGTGGATACCCTCTGGCTGGGAGTGATCACCACCGCCGTCTCCCTGCTCCTGGGCTATCCGCTCGCCTACCATCTCGCGCTGACCCGCTCACGATGGAAGCCGCTCCTGATCGTCTTCATCCTCTCTCCGCTCCTCGTCGGCATCGTCATCCGCTGCTATGGCTGGATGATCCTGCTCGCCGATCGCGGGCTCATCAACGAGACCCTCGTGCAGCGCGGATGGCTCAGCAAGCCGCTGCCGCTCATGTACAACAAGTTCGGCGTGGTCATCGCGCTCGTGCACGTGTTCCTGCCGTTCATGGTGCTGTCGCTCACCGGCGTGCTGAAGCGCATCGAGCCCCAGCTCATCGAGGCCTCGCAGACCCTGGGCGCCTCGCCCCGGCGTGCCTTCTTCGAGGTGACCCTGCCGCTCTCGCTGCCCGGCATCCTGGCGGGCTCGCTGCTCGTGTTCTCCCTGGCCATCAGCTCCTTCGTGGTGCCGATCCTGGTGGGCGGCTTCAAGGTGCACGTGCTGCCGATGGTGGTCTACGAGCAGATCCTCTCGGTGTTCGACTGGCCGTTCGGCGCGGCCAATGCCTTTGTGCTGCTCCTGATCTCGGTGGCCCTGATCGGCGTCTACATCAAGGTGACCGAGCGCGCGCTCCGAGGGATCGTGTGATCCTGCGCGCGGTGGTGGGTCTCGTCTATGCCTTCCTGCTATTGCCGATGGTGATCGTGGTGCTGGCCGCCTTCAACGCTGGCAACTACTTCACCTTTCCCCCGCAGGGATTCTCGCTGAAGTGGTTCGCCAACTTCTTCCAGCGCCGGGAGTTCATGCAGGCCCTCCGGCTTTCCACCGAGCTGGCCTTCTGGACCGCGATGGCCTCCACCGTCATCGGCACGGCCGCCGCCATCGCGCTCGTACGCGGACGCTTCCGCGGGAGAGATCTGCTCAACGCGTTCGTCACCTCGCCCCTGCTCCTGCCCCAGATCCTCACCGGCGTCGCCCTTCTGCAGTTCTACACGCTGCTCAAGATGCAGGCTTCCTACGCCGCGCTGCTCATCGGCCACATCGTGGTGACGACTCCCTATGTGATCCGTACGGTCACCGCCACCCTGACCCATTTCGACGTGGCCCTGGAGGAGGCCGCGCAGAGCCTGGGCGCCCATCCGGTGCGCGCGTTCTTCGAGATCACGCTGGGGGTGATCAAGCCCGGCGTGGCGGCGGGGGCGATCTTCGCCTTCGCGATCTCCTTCGACAACTTCACCCTGTCGCTCTTCCTCACCAGCTCGAAGCTGACCCCGCTTCCCATCGAGCTCTTCGCGTATCTCAAGTACTCGTTCGACCCTACCGCAGCCGCGGTGTCCGCCTTCGCGATTGGAGTGGCGCTGGTGCTCGTCCTGGGCATCGCGCGCTTCATGGGGCTCGAGGAGTTCACCGGCTTCTGATGAGACAGACCTGATGCGCCTGGTCACTGAAGATGAGATCGAGAGCCTGGCCATCGGCGCCTGGATCCTGGGCACGGGCGGCGGCGGGAGCCCGTACCTGGCGCTGCTCAACATGCGCCAGCTCTATCGGCAGGGCGTGGTGTGCCGGCTCATGGCGGCGGCCGAGCTCGCGGACGACGATCTGGTGGCGGTCGTCTCCAACATGGGCGCGCCGCTGGTCGGCCAGGAACGTCTGACGGACCCGAAGACGATGGCGCTCGCCGTCACCATGATGGAGGAGTACCTCGGTCGGAAGTTCCGCGCGGTCATGTCGCTCGAGATCGGTGGCGGCAACTCGATCCAGCCCTTCATGGCCGCGGCCCTGCTGGACCTGCCGGTGGTGGACGCCGACTGCATGGGGCGCGCGTTCCCCGAGGCGCAGATGACCAGCTTCGCCATCCACGATCTCAGGATGTACCCGCTGACCCTCGCCGACGTCCGCGACAACGCGGTGGTAGTCGCGCGCGCGGCGAGCTGGAAATGGATGGAGCGGATCAGCCGCAAGGCCTGCGTGGAGGTGGGCTCCATCGCCTCCACCTGCAAGGCTCCGCGGACCGGCAAGGAAGTCAAGGAGTGCGCGATCCTCGGCTCCACCTCCAAGGCCATTGGCATCGGCCGGGCCGTGCAGGCCGCGCGGCGGGCCCACCGCGATCCGATCGAGGCGGTGCTCGAGGTCGAAGCCGGGACCCGGCTCTTCAGCGGCAAGATCCACGACATCGCGCGGCGCACCACCGAGGGCTTCCTCCGGGGCGCGGCGACGATCGAGGGCCTCGACGACTTCCGTGGCCACAGCTTCTCGCTCGCCTTCCAGAACGAGTTCGCGGTCGGCTGGCTCGACGGCCTGCCGCGGGTCATGACGCCCGACCTCATCTGCGTGCTCGACACCGTCTCCGGCGACGCGATCGGCACCGAGACGCTTCGCTATGGCCAGCGGGTGACCGTCATCGCCCTGCCCGCGCCTCCGATCCTGCTCACGCCCAAGGGCCTGGAGCATGTGGGCCCGCGCGCCTTCGGCTACGACCTCGACTTCCACTCGGTGTTCGCGTGAGACGGCGGATCGGCATCGATGTCGGCGGCACCAACACCGACGCCGTCCTCCTGGAGGAGGACGCGGTGGCGGCGGCGGTGAAGACCCCCACCACCGCGGATGTGACCACCGGCATCACCCGCGCCCTCGCGGAGCTGGTGGAACAGGCGCCCGCCGCGCGCGAGGCGCAGGCGGCGATGATCGGCACCACCCACTTCACCAACGCCGTGGTGCAGCGGCGCGACCTCGGCCGGGTGGCCGCGGTGCGCATCGGCCTGCCTTCCGGCGCATCGCTCCCGCCCTTCGTGGACTGGCCCGAGGACCTCGCGGGCCTCGTCCGCGCCGAAGTCGTGACGCTGGAGGGCGGGCACGAGTTCGACGGCCGCCCGCTCGTTCCTTTCGACGCCAGGGGCATGCGTGAGGCCGCGCGGCGGATCCGTGCCGCCGGGATCCGCTCGGTCGGCGTCGCCGCCGTCTTCTCGCCCCTGAACGCTTCCTGCGAGGAAGAGGCCGGCGCGATTCTCCTCGAGGAGTGCCCCGACGTGACGGTCACCCTCTCCCACCGGCTCGGGCGCATCGGCCTGCTCGAGCGCGAGAATGCCGCCCTCCTCAACGCCTGCCTCATCGAGCTGGCCCGGCGGACCACGCGGGCATTCACCGAGGCGCTGCGCGCGAGCGGCATCGCGGCGCCACTCTACCTGACCCAGAACGACGGCACCGTGATGCTGGCGGAGGTGGCAGAGGCGTACCCCGTCTACAGCTTCGCCTCGGGGCCGACCAACTCGATGCGCGGCGCCGCCTTCCTCTCGAAGCGCGACGAGGCGCTGGTCGTCGACGTGGGCGGCACCACCACCGACATCGGAAGCCTCCGGCACGGCTTTCCGCGCGAGGCCAACAACGTGGTCGAGATCGGCGGCGTCCGCACGCTCTTCCGGATGCCCGATCTCCTCTCGCTGGGCCTGGGCGGTGGGACGATCATCTCTGGGGCTGGGGTCTCGGGGACTGGTGGATCGCTCACGGTCGGGCCGGCCAGCGTGGGCTATCGTCTCACCGAGCAGGCCCTCGTGTTCGGGGGCGACGTCCTCACCGTCACCGACGTCGCCGTGGCCGCCGGGCTCCTCGACCTCGGCGACCGCAAGCGCGTGGCGTCACTGCCGTCCGCGCTGGTGGAAGAGGCCCTCGGGCGCGCGCGCGTCATGATCGAAGAGGGCGTGGACCGCATGAAGACCGATGCGGGCGACACGCCGCTGATCGCGGTGGGCGGCGGGTCGTTCCTGGTGCCGCCGCGTCTGGCCGGCGTCTCCGAGGTCGTCAACGTGCCGCATCAGGCGGTGGCCAACGCGGTGGGCGCGGCGATTGCCCAGGTGAGCGGCGAGGTGGACCAGATCTTCCAGGATCTTCCGCGGGAGGAGGCCATCGCGCGCGCCCGCCGGGCCGCCGAGGACAAGGCGGTGGCGGCCGGCGCCGACCGCGCGACCGTCACCGTGGTGGAGGTGGAGGACCTGCCGCTCGCCTACCTGCCCGGCAACTCCCTGCGCACCCGCGTCCGCGTCGTCGGAGAGATCGCGCGCTGAAGACGGCGCGACCCACCGGGTTCGGATTGTGCTCGGGCGAGGGTAGGGACCGAGGGCGCTATCTTGACAGACGCCCTCCCGCCCTGATGTAATGGTAAGCGCGTTCGGATCGCCCTGGAGAATCGATCAGAGTCAGGCGAGTCGGAGGCCGAGATGGCACAGAAACAGCCTGAGCGCTTTCGTCTGCGGGAGTTCCTCTCGAAGGTAGGCCCGGGTCGGACCGTCCAGGAGTATCGGAAGGGCCAGGTCATCTATGCTCAGGGCGACCCTGCCGATGCCGTCTTCTATATCCAAAAAGGCCGCGTCAAGCTGACCGTCGTCTCGTCACGAGGGAAGTCGGCGGTGGTGGCCATGGTGGGCCCGGGAGAGTTTTTCGCAGAAGGATGCCTGGCCGGCCAATCGGTTCGCGTGGCCACGGCGGTCACGATGACCGAGGCGCTGCTCCAGAGAATCGAGAGAAAAGCCATGATGGCGGCGCTTCACCAGGCGTCGCCGCTTACGGAGATTTTCATTGGGCACCTCTTGTCGCGCACGGCGTGCATGGAGGACGACCTCGTGGATCAGCTGTTCAACTCGAGCGAGAAGCGGCTGGCGCGGGTGCTGTTACTGCTGGCCCATTTCGGAAAGGAAGGAAAATCCGAGCCTGTCCTTCCCAGGATAAGTCAGGAAACGCTGGCGGAAATGATCGGCAGCACACGCCCGCGGGTCAGTGGTTTCATGAACAAGTTCCGGAAGCTGGGCTTCGTCGAGTACAACGGCGGTCTGCACGTCCATAGCTCCCTGATCAATCTCTTCCTGCACGGCTGACCCCCGCGGCCGCCAATGTTCCATTTGGAACAGATTCTAAAGTAGAAAAGACGGGAACACTCCCGTACCCTAGAGCCGATGCCGACCCTGCGCGAGCCCGCGAGCATCCTCGTCGTCGACGACGATCCGGGCACCCTTCAGAGCATCAGCGATGTGCTGGCGCGGTGTGGCCATGGCGTGCAGACCGCGCGCGAAGCCCGGGCCGCCCTCGAGCTGCTGACCAGCAGCTCCGTCGACGCGGCCATCCTGGACCTCCATCTGCCGGGTGTCTCCGGGCTCGCCCTGGTGCAGGCCATCAAGACGTCGGCCCCCACCACAGAGATCATCATCATCACGGGCTATGCCTCGGCCACCACCGCCATCCAGGCCATCAATAGCGACGTCTTCGGCTATCTGACCAAGCCGTTCGAGATGGATCACTTGTTGGCGACGATCGACAAGGCGCTCGCGAAGCAGCGGGCCGAGCGCGCGCTCAGCGAGAGGACCCGATCGCTCGAGAGCCTCATCGACACGGCGGCGGTCGCCATCGTCTCGCTCGATTCGGCCGGGCGCGTGATCACCTGGAGCAAGGCGGCGGAAGTGATGTTCGGCTGGAAGGAGCACGAGGTGCTCGGCCACCCCGTCCCCACGATTCCGGACGCGAAACGGGTCGAGTTCGATCAGGCCACCGCGCGGAACCTCAAGGGCGAAGCGACCCTGTACGAGTCGCATCGCCTGCGAAAGGACGGCACCCTGATCGACGTGCTCTCCTCCACCGCCCCGATCATCGACCGCCAAGGCCGCGCTTCGGGCACCCTTGCGGTTCTCGTCGACATCACGGAGCGCAAGCACGTCGAGGAACAGCTCCGCCAGGCCATGAAGATGGAAGGGATCGCGCGCCTGGCGGGGGGGATCGCCCACGACTTCAACAATCTCATGACGGTGATCACCGTGCGCTGTCAGCTGGTGCTGGGCCAGCTACCCGCTGATCATCCGAATCGGCGTGACGTCAAGATCATCGGGGACGCGGGAGACCGCGCGGCAAGCCTGACACGGCAACTTTTGGCCTTCAGTCGGGCCCAGATTCTCGAGTCGACCGTGCTCGACATGAACGAGGTGATCGCCGACATGAAGGCGGTGCTCGAGTCCGTCCTTCGGGAGGATGTCGACCTCATCATGGATTTGGACCCGTCGACGGGCCTGGTCACCGCTGATCGCGCGCAGCTCGAGCAGATCATTCTCATCTTGGCCATCAACGCCCGGGACGCGATGCCGGAAGGAGGCACTTTGACTCTCGGCACGCACAATGTGGAGCTAGACCGCGCGTACGTGCGGCGGCACCTCGATGCGCGCCCCGGCCCGCATGTGGTGCTTACGGTGAGCGATAGCGGGAGCGGCATGGATGCGGCGACCCGCGCCCGGATCTTCGAGCCCTTCTTCACCACCAAGGACATCGGCAAGGGCAGGGGGCTCGGCCTGGCCGCGGCCTACGGGATCATTCATCAGAGTCATGGCCACATCACGGTGGACAGCGAGCCCGGCCAGGGGACGAGCTTCCGGATCTATCTCCCGAGGTCGGAGGACAGTGCCGCCGCCGTAACGGCCATCGAGTCCGGCGGGGCGCCTCGGGGAAACGAAACCGTTCTCCTGGTGGAGGACGAGCCCAGCTTCCGCGCGCTCGCGCGCGAGCTTCTCGAGATGCTGGGATACACCGTGCTCGAAAGCAAGGACGTCTCGGATGCCCTCCGCATCGCCGAGCAGCATGCCGGGACCATCCACCTGCTTATCACCGACGTGGTGATGCCCCGAATGAACGGCCGCGCGCTGGCCAAGGCCGTCCAGGGCTTCCGCCCGGCTATCAAGGTGCTCTACATGTCCGGCTACACGGACAATGTCATCATCCACGAGGGCATCCTGGATCCGGGCACCCCGTTCCTGCAAAAGTCGCTCACCGCGAGCAAGCTGGCCCGCAAGGTGCGGGAAATTCTCGATCCTCCGCCCCACGTGGCGGACCCACCCGGTAATTAGAAAAGCAACACGTCCCGCGCCAGCAGCTCCCGCAAGCGGATCACGAGCGGCGCGCTCCCTGATATACTGCACGCCATGTCGACAACATTGCCCGAGGCGAAGGTGGTGGCCGCGGCGGAGGACGACGTCCCCATCCTGTATATGCAGCGGACGCGCGACTACTATCTCGCCCTCGGCTACGGCAACCCGTATCGCTGGGCGCATTTCGTCGAGGTCCCCTTCACGCCGCTCCAGACGTCGCTCGACCGGGCGAGGGTGGCGCTGATCACGACCGCGGCCCCCTTTCAGCCCGAGGCCGGAGACCAGGACCCCGGTGCTCCCTACAATGCCGCCGCCAAGTTCTACAAGGTGTACTCGGGTTCCACGGAGAGCGCGCCCGATCTCAGGATCTCGCACGTCGGCTACGACCGGAAGCACACCACGGCCAAGGACATCAACACGTACTTCCCGCTCGAGCGCATGAGAGAAGCGGTGGCCGCGGGGCGCATCGGCTCGCTGACCCCGCGCTTTCACGGCGCGCCGACGAACCGCAGCCACCGGGAGACCGAGGCCGACCTCGCCGAGCTCCTGCGGCGCTGCCGGGAGGATGGCGCCGTCGCCGCCGTGCTCGTCCCCAGCTGACCCGTGTGCCACCAGACCGTGAGTCTGGCCGCCCGGCACCTCGAAGCGAACGGAATCCCGACCGTGATCATGGGCTGCGCCAAGGACATCGTCGAGCACTGCGGCGTCCCGCGCTTCCTGTGGAGCGATTTCCCGCTCGGCAACTCCGCGGGCCGGCCCTTCGACGCCGCCTCCCAGGCCCAGACCCTCGAGCTCGCGCTGCGGATCCTCGAGAGCGCGCCCGCCGCCCGCACCACCGTGCAGTCGCCGCTTCGGTGGAGCGAGGACGCGTCCTGGAAGCGTGACTACAACGACCTGACGAAGCTCACCCCGGAGACGATCGCCCAGCGCCGGAAGGAGTTCGACGTGGTCAAGACCATCGCGAAGGCCAAGCGCGAAGGGTCGTGACCAAGCCGTTCGCGGGCGTCCGCATCCTCGACTTCACCCGCTACCTGGCGGGGCCGTACGGCACCTACCAGCTGGCGCTTCTCGGCGCCGACGTCGTGAAGATCGAGTCGCAGGAGGGCGACGAGACGCGCGTCTCGCCCGCCGACCGAGCGTGGGCCGAGCGGAAGATGGCGCCGTCCTTCCTGTCGATGAACGGCAACAAGCGCAGCATCGCGCTTGACCTCCGGCGGCCGGAGGCGGTGGAGATCGTCAAGCGGCTCGTGGTCGGCGCCGACGTCGTGTGGGAGAACTTCCGGGGCGGCGTCATGGACCGGCTGGGCCTGGGCTACGAGGCGCTCTCGGCCGTCAACCCAAGGCTCATCTACTGCGCGGTCTCGGGCTTCGGCCGCACGGGGCCGGAGCGGACGACGGCCGCCTTCGACGGCAAGCTCCAGGCGATGTCCGGGATCATGTCCATCACCGGCGAGCCCGCGGGCGGGCCGATGCGCGCCGGGTTCGCGATCTGCGACACGATCGGCGGCATCACCGCGGCGCTCGCGGTGTCGAGCGCGCTCTTCCAGCGCACGCACACCGGGAAGGGGCAGTTCGTGGATGTCGCCATGCTGGACGCCGCGCTGGCGTTCATCCCGGGGCCCGTGTCCGAGTGGACGGTGGCCGGCATCGAGCAGAAGCAGATCGGCAACGGCTCGGTGAGCCTGATGCGCGCGCTCGGGCGCGCCGACGCCCTCGACGATCCGCGCTTCAAGGACTGGCCCGCCCGCACCGAGAACGAGCCGGCGCTGCGCGAGATCATCGAGACCGCGCTGGCGAGCGACACCCCCCGGAGCTGGGAGGCGCGGCTGACGGCCGCCGACGTGCCGTGCGGCTCCATCTGGACGATCGACGAGATCGTCGGTCACCCGCAGCTCGAGCACCGCGACGTGCTCCAGACGATCGACACCCGCTACGGCCCGATGCGACTCGTCGGCGCCGGGTTCCGGCTGGAGCATGGCAGCCCGGGCCTCGATCGGGAGCCGCCGACGCTCGGCGAGCACACCGACGAAATCCTGAAGGAAGCGGGCTACGGCAAGGAAGAGATCGCGCGGCTCCGGCGCGAGGCGGTCATCTGAGGGCCGCCGCCTAGTTCAGCTTCGACATCTCGGCCACCGCCGTCCGGAGATTGTCTCGCGCGCCATTGAGATGGGGATGCACGGCGAGCGTGCGGCGGAAGAGCTGGGCGGCCTCGTGGAACTGCCCGAGCATCAGATGGCAGAGTCCCTGGCCCGAGAGCGCGCCGAAATGATTCGGATTGCGCGCGAGGGTTTCCCCGCAGTCCGCGATGGCGCCATCGTAGTCCTGGGCGAGATAGCGGACGGTCGCGCGCTTGTTCCACCCTTCAGCGAACGCGGGCGCTTCCCCGATGAGGCGCGTGAATGTCGCTTCCGCGGCCACCAGGTCCTGGCGCTCCATCGCCTCGATGCCGTCACGCAGGAGGCCGTCGAGCCGCGGATCGCCCGATCGATGCCACATTTGCCAGAGGGCGTCCGCGGCGCGCGCCGCCTCGGCCGCGTCGTCGCCGCGGAGCGCCGCCAGCGCTTCGGTCTCGGTCATTCAGGCCACCGACCGGCTACCCGCGCGGCTTGACCCAGGTCTCGGACCACGCGAGCGTGGCGCTGCTGCCCTGGCGGTCTCCGCGCATCTCAGCCCAGGCGCTTCCGGTGGCGACCTTCCCGTTGATCTCGATCTGGGCGCCGCGGGCGGGGAAGAAGGTGCTGAACACGCCGATGGGCCGGTCGTTGAAGCCGGGAGGGGCGTTGAGCACGAAGGGCTCGATGCAGTCGTACCAGGAGAGCACGATCCGCGTGTCGGCTGCCGTGGCCGTCTCGGTGGCGGTGGACCAGGGGCCGCCGCGGCGCTCGAAGCGGGCGGTGACCACGGGCATGGCCGTGTCGGCGAATGCGGGGAAGAGCAGGGTTTCGATCGTGGACTGTAGCCAGCGCGCCACCGCGATATTGTCGCTGTAGATGCGGGTGCGGTTGTCCGTGAGCGTGCTCTGAATGAAGAGCACGTGGCCCGCGCCCGCCGGGCACCACAGCACGCGCCAGTGGCTCACGCGGTCCGTCATGGTTTTGCCCCCGTCGGGGCTCAGCCGGATGAAGGAGTTCTCGCCGGTCATCAGGACGGCGTTCGGGTCGACAGGTGGCGGCATCGGTGGTCTCCCTTTCGAGTTTTGTGTGCGCGGCCGAGGCGCGGCGCGGTACATTCAACCCCCGACAGAAGATACGGGCGAAGCCCGCTGGGAGCAAGGGGCGGCCCATGCCGCGCACCCACCACAGGAGACCGCGATGAGCACACGCTATTTGCACCTGGTCCGCATGGACGTGGCCCATGATCACGAGAAGACCTTCAACGACATCTATGACCACGAGCACGTCCCCGCGCTCCTGGGCGTCCCCGGTGTCGTCAAGGCCACTCGTCACCGGAATTCGTCTCCCACCGATCCCCGATACATCGCCGCCTACGAGATCGAGAGTCCCGCCGTCCTCCAGAGCCCGGAGTGGAAAGTGGCCGCCGAGTCCGGCCGCTGGCCCAAGGAGGTGCGGCCCCACACGATGAACCGCCACATCGCGACGTACCAGTGGGCGGGAAGCAACGCGGGTTTGACCTACCGGACGCCATACATCTTCTGGGTCCTGATGGACGTGGAGCGCCACAAGGAAGATCTCTTCAACGAGCTCTACGACAGCGAGCACGTCCCGCTGCTCCTGAAGCTGCCGGGGTGCGTCAACGTCGCGCGGTACCGGACCGACGCCCCGGGCGAGCAGCGCTACCTGGCTGTGTACGAAGTCGAGCGGACCGAGCTGCCCATGTCGAAGACGTGGAACGATACCTCGGACATCGGCCGGTGGAAGCCCGAAGTGCGCCCCTACACCTACAACAAGCGCTACATCGTCAGCGAGCCCATCTGATGCCGACGGACATCGCGCTCACCGGGCTCGCCATGCCCCTCGGCGAGTTCCCCGAGATCGCCCGCGAGGCGGAGTCCCGCGGCTACCGTACCGCCTGGGTGGGCGAGGCCTCGGGCGCGGATGCGATCGTGCTCTCGACCCTCATCGCCACCCATACCTCGACGATCCGGATCGCCAACGGGGTCATCCCGGTCCAGACCCGCACCCCCATCGTGTACGGCCAGGCGGCGGCGACGCTCGCGCACCTGTCGAACGGCAGGTTCGCGCTCGGGCTCGGCTTGTCGAGCGAGATCATCGTCGGCCAGTGGCACGGCCTGCCGTTCGCGCCCTCGATCCAGCAGATGCGGGAGGCCGTCCAGGTCATCCGGATGACGGCGGCGGGCGAGCGCGTGAACTTCGAAGGGCGGTTCTACCGGCTCAAGAACTTCCGGCTCGCCATCCCGGCTCCGGCGCCGCCGCCGCGCATTCACCTGGCCGCGCTCGGGCCGAAGATGTGCGAGCTGGCGGGCGAGGTGGCCGACGGCGTCCTGCTCAACTGGATCCCGCCCTCGGCCGTGCCGTCGTCACTGAGCCACGTCGAGGCCGGGGCCAAGCGCGCCGGCCGGAGCCTCGCCGACGTGGACGTCGCCGTGTACGTGCGGACCTGCGTCACCGATGAGCGCGAGCCCGTGCGCGAGACGCTGGCCCGGGACATCACCGGCTATGCCATCGTCGGTGCTTACGGGCGCTTCTTCGCGGAGTGCGGCTTCGCCGAGGAGGTCGAGGCCGTCAACACGGCCTGGAAGGCCGGCGATCGCGCCGGCGCCGTCAAGGAGATCTCCGAGCGGGTCCTCGATGGGCTCGGCGCGGTCGGGTCGGCCGACTTCTGCCGAGAGCGAATCGCCGCCTTCGCGCGCGCGGGGGCTACGCCGGTGGTGCTGCCCTTTGCGCCGCCCGGCGCGGTGGCGCGGGCGTCCCTGCTGCGCACGTTCCGGACCTTCCCCTGAGCCGTGCTATGATCCGCGACGTACCCACGACCGCGGAGGATCGTAAATGACCAAAGTGCCGGCCGTCGCGTTCAGTCATTTTGGCATACACGTGACAGACATCGTCAGCATGGAGAGCTTCTACACCCGCGTGGTCGGACTCCTCGTGAGCGACCGCGGGGCGCTCCCGGGCGGAGCCACGCTCGTGTTCCTGTCCCACGACCCGGACGAGCACCACCAGATGGTGCTGGCCACGGGACGGCCGCCCGGCGTGGACTACAACGTCGTGAACCAGATCTCGTTCAAGCTGCCGACGCTGGCCGATCTCAAGGCCATGCACGCCCGCGTGCGGGCCGAGGGAATCAAGGACTTCCGGATCGTCACCCACGGCAATGCCTGGTCCGTGTACTTCGCCGATCCGGAGGGCAACCGCGTCGAGCTCTTCGTCGATACCCCCTGGCACACGCCCCAGCCCTACGCGGAGCCGTTCGACATCGAGGCGCCGGTCGAGACGATTCTCGCGGAGACCGAAGCCCTTTGCCGGAACCGTCCCGGGTTCACCTCGCGCGCGGAGTGGCGGGCGGCGCAGGTGAGCCGGATGGGCGCGGCCGGGTAGCTCGCTCGGGCACCCCGACCCTTCGCGAGGACCGACGTGTCCCCATCCCCGCTCGAAGCCGCGCAGAAGCTCGCTCCGCTGATCCGCTCCTGTGCCGACGAGACCGACGCCGCGCGCGAGTTGCCCCGGCCCCTCTTCGAGGCGCTGGCCGACGCGGGCCTGTTTCACCTCGCGGTGCCGCGCTCCATCGGCGGAGGCGAGATCGACCTGCCGAGCTACGTCGAGGTGATCGAGGAGATCGGCAAGGCCGACGCCAGCACCGGCTGGGCGGTCAACCAGGGCGCGATCTACGCCACCTACGCGGCCCGGATGCCGCGAGAGGTCGCCCGCGCGATCTGGATGGAGACTCCGCGCAGCGTGGTGGCGAATACTCCGGCCCCCACCGCGCAGGCCGTCGTGGTGCCGGGCGGCTACCGGGTGACGGGCCGCCAGGGCTTCAGCACCGGATGCCGGCACGCCTCGTGGGTGGCGGCGCACGCGCAGATCATCGAGAACGGCCAAGTCAGGCTCGAAGGCGATCAGCCGGAGATGCGCTACTTCTTCGTACCGGTCGCCGAGGCCGAGCTGCTCGACACCTGGCACGTGCGAGGCATGCGCGGCACGGGCACGCACCACTTCGCCGTCCACGACGTCTTCGTGCCCGCGGCGCGCACCGTGCTCTCCGCCACCGCGCCCGCGCTCGAGCCCGGCCCCCTCTATAAGATCCCGCGCACGCTGGCCTTCGCCTCAGGCGACGCCGCGGTCGCGCTCGGGATGGCGCGCAGTTGTCTCGACGCCTTCTTCGAGCTGGCCGGCGCGAAAACGCCCCGTGCCATGCAGGCGCTGCTCCGCGACCAGTCGATGGTCCAGGTTAATGTCGGCCAGGCCGAGGCCGCGCTGCGCTCCGGTCGCGCGTTCCTGGTGGAGGCGGTGCGGGATATCTGGAGCGAGGCCACGGCCGGCTCGGTCACGCTCGAGAAACGCGCCGTCCTGCGCCTCGCCACCACGCACGGTATCCGGCTGGCGGCGCAGATCATCGACACCGTCTACAACGCCGCGGGGGCGACGGCCGCCTACGAGGGCAACCTGATCCAGCGCCACTTCCAGGACATCCACGTGATCACCCAGCACCTGCAGGGCCGCATGGCTCATTACGAGCTGGTCGGCCGCCACTGGCTCGGCCTGCCCGTCGACGAGGGCAGGCTCTAGCAGGCCGCTGACGACCCGCCGTCATTCAGCGGATCCTCCCGCATCTCGTGGTCATCTGCGCTGCGACAAGGGGGGAGCAGCCGAAGGGGAGGCCGGCCATGATCGAGAATGGGCTTGATGTCATCCACGCTCTGAAGCGGCTCGCGATCGCCATTCTGATCGTGGCCGCTCTCGCCGGAGGGGCCACGGCGCAACCCCGTCCGGCGCCCGCCACCAAGCCGGAAGGTGAAATGCGGTGGGCGCTGTACGTGACGCTCGCGCCGGCGTGGTTCGACCCCGGCGAAGTCGCCGGCGGCTTCCTGACGCCGTTCTGGGTGCTCTACGCGCTCCACGATGCGCTCGTGAAGCCGATGCCCGGCAACCTCATGACGCCGAGCCTGGCCGAGTCGTGGACGGTGAGCGCAGACCAGCGCGTGTACGACTTCAAGCTGCGCGAGGGTTTGAAGTTCCACAACGGAGATCCGTTCACCGCGGACGACGTAAAATTCAGCTTCCAGCGCTCGAAGGTCGGCAAGGTCTTGAAGGATCGCGTGCGTGAGGTCGAAGTTGCCGGCCCGGCGCGCGTGCGCTTCCATCTGCACGAGCCCTTCCCGGATTTCATGGCGTACTACGGCACGCTCGCGTCGGGCGCGGGCTGGATCGTGCCGAGAAAGTACGTCGAGAAAGTCGGCGACGAAGGCTTCAAGAGGCAACCCGTCGGGCTCGGACCGTACAAGTTCGTGAGCCACACGCCGGGCGTCGAGCTGGTCATGGAAGCTTACGAGGGCTACTGGAGGAAAGTCCCGTCCGTGAAGAGGCTCGTATTCAGGAGCGTGCCTGAGCCGACCACGCGCGCGGCGATGTTGAAAAACGGCGAGGTCGATGTCGCGTACATGCTCGACACGCCGGCCGCGCTCGAGCTGAAGCGCGATCCGAACTTCCGGCTCGGCTTCTCAGGCGCCATCGGCGTCCACTATCTCGACTTTTTCGATCAATGGGACCCGAAATCACCCTGGCACGATCGCCGCGTGCGGCTCGCGGCGAATCATGCGGTCGATCGCCGTGCACTCAGTGAGGCGGAGACACTGAGCGCCTCGCGCCCGACGGGTAGCATGGCCCCGCGCAAGTTCGACTTCACGCTGGCGCTCCCGCCCTACGCCTACGATCCGGCGAAGGCGAAGCAGCTGCTCGCCGAGGCGGGCTTCCCGAACGGCTTCGACGGGGGCGACTTCTATCCTTACCCGCCGTACTGGTCGGCCGGCGAGACGATCGTCGGCTATTTCGCCGCGGTGGGGATCCGCATGAAGCTGCGCACGATGGAGCGCGCAACGTTCCAGCCCGCGTGGGCGGGCAAGAAGCTGAACGGCGTCTGCATGTGCACGATGGCGAATTTCGGCAACGCGGCGACGCGACTGGCCGACGCCGTGCAGAGTGACGGCGCCTACGCGCGTGGCGCCGATCCCGACATCGACGCGCTCTTCAAGCAGCAAGCGCGCGAGACGGATCGAAAGAAACGCGAGGCTATGCTCCACCAGCTCCAGCAGACGGTCTACGACCGCGTGCGGTTCGGTCCACTCTACGAGTTCGTCTGGGCGAGCGGTATCGGGCCACGCGTGGCCGAGCCGGGGCTGATGCTGATCGATCCCTATCCGTGGTCGGCGCCGCTTGAGGACGTGCGGCTAAAGGCGAAGTGAGACCTGACGCCCGGAAGGAGAGACCGATGGACGAGCTCGCTCTCCGGGAGCTGATCGGTGAGGTGCGGATCGGCCGGCTGAGCCGGCGGCATTTCGTCCAGGGTCTGGCCGGCCTGGGACTCACCGCTCCCGTCGCGGCTCAGCTGCTCGCGTCGTCCGGGCTGGCACAGCCGAAGCCCGCTGGTCCGGTGACGGCGAAGCGGGGCGGAGGGGGACCGCTCCGGCTGCTCTACTGGCAGGCCCCGACCGTCCTGAACCCGCACCTGTCGGTGGGCGTCAAGGACTTGGCCGGCTCCCGGATCTTCTACGAGCCTCTCGCCGAGTTCGATCCGGACGGAAATCTCGTGGCGGTCCTCGCCTCCGAGCTTCCGAGCGCACAGAACGGCGGCATCGCCAAGGATGGCACGTGGGTCGTGTGGACGCTGAAGAAGGGCGTCCAGTGGCACGATGGGAAGCCCTTCACGGCCGACGACGTGGTCTTCACCTGGGAGTACGCCGCCGATCCCGCCACGGCGGCGACCACGCTGTCGATCTACCGCGATCTCGAGCGCGTGGAGAAGCTCGGCGAGCACGCGGTCAAGGTGGTCTTCAAGCAGCCCACACCCTTCTGGGCGGAGCCATTCTGTGGCAGCGGAGGGCTCATCGTTCCGAAGCATGCCTTCGCCGGGAACCGTGGCGCCAAGTCTCGAGAGGCGCCGGCCAACCTCAAGCCGGTCGGCACCGGACCCTACCGCTACGTGGACTTCAGGCCGGGCGATACCGTTCGCGCCGAGTTGAATCCCGGCTACCACGTGGCCAACCGCCCGTTCTTCGACACGCTCGAGATGAAGGGAGGCGGTGACGCCGTCTCGGCGGCCCGCGCAGTGCTGCAGACCGGCGAATACGATTTCGCCTGGAACATCCAGGCGGAGGACGACGTCCTACGACGACTCGAGCAGGGCGGGAAGGGGCGGGTACTCGTGACCCCGACCAGCGCCCCCGAGTTCATTCAGCTCAACTTTTCCGACCCGGGGAAGGAGATCGACGGCGAGCGGTCGAGCGTCAAGGCGCCGCATCCCTTCCTGACCGACCCGGCGGTGCGCGCGGCCCTGGGCTTGCTCGTGGATCGCGCCACCATCCAGGAGCAGATCTATGGTCGGCTCGGTCAGCCCACGGCCAATTTCCTCAATCTGCCTCGCCGGTTCCAGTCACAGAACCTTCGAGCGGAGTTCAGCGTCGATCGCGCCAATCAGGTGCTCGAGGGCGCGGGCTGGAAGCGCGGCGCCGACGGTCTCCGCGCGCGCGACGGCAAGCGGCTCAAGATGCTGTTCCAGACGTCGATCAACGCCCCCCGCCAGAAGACGCAGGCCATCGTCAAGCAAGCCGCCGCCAAGGCCGGCGTAGAGCTCGAGCTGAAGAGCGTTCTCGCCAGTGTCTTTTTCTCCTCCGACGCGGCCAACCCGGACACGGCCTCCCACTTCTATGCCGACCTGCAGATGTACACCCTGTTCATGGGCCGGCCGGACCCGCAGCGCTTCATGGAGGCATTCACCTCGTGGCAAATCGCCTCGAAGGAGAACAAATGGTCGCTCAGCAACGTGACGCGCTGGCGGAACATGGACTACGACCGGCTGTGGCGGGCGTCCGAGGGTGAGCTGGATCCCGTCAAGCGCGCGGCGCTCATCATCCGGATGAACGATCTGGTGGTGCGGGAGGGCGTGGTCATTCCTCTCCTCGTGCGGAACGAGGCCACCGCGGTCTCCCGCAAGCTCCAGGGGGTCGACATCACGCCGTGGGGCTCGAACCTCTGGAACCTCGCCTCCTGGACCCGCGAGGCGTAGCCTACAGAGTCATTTCCAGGACGTAGAGCCCACCGATGAGGCGGTCCACCGCGTAGACGATGCCGCGCTCGTCGACGAACACGTCGTTGATCTGCACGGCGCCCGCCCGCGACCCTCGCGGCGCCGCCGGGACGTAGTACGCGACCTCCTCGGGCCGGAACGGATTGGAGACGTCGAACACTCGCACACCGCCGTTGAAGAAGGTGCCGACGACGAATCTCTCCGACACCCACGCGCCCGAAACCGGCCGGTTCTCGTGCAGGTTGTGGGCGCCGTACCGTCCTCCCCGTCCCGCGAACTCCGCGACGGGAGGGATCGGGCACGTCGCGATCGGGACTGGGTTCGTCTCCTCACGCACGTCGACCACCCACACGAGCTTCGGCCAGTCCTTGCCCCCCTCGGCGGTCGACTCGTCGGACACGATCATGAGCCCGGGGTCGAAGAGCGGCAGCACCGTATGGGTGAAGCCGGGGTACGGCGGATGGTAGTCCCAGCGGCTCACCAGGCGCGGATGCGCCATGTCGGAGATGTCGAGGATGACCGCGCCACCATCGAGGTAGCCGATCCAGGCGCGGTCGGGTCGCCGCGCGTACACGTTGGTGTTGTGCGCGCGAAATCCCGCGTCGAATTGCTCGTGTCGTGTCGGCGGCGGCTCCGGATCTCCGTCGCGGGTCCCCGGCAGCCACCAGCGACCGACCTCGACCGGCCGCGTCGGCTGGCGCACGTCCACGATCCGGTAGAACTGGTCGTCCTTCGGCTGGCGCGGCTTGAAGTCGGCAGCGCCGCTCGCGCAATGGACGTAGCTGCCGTCGACGAACCACAGGTGATGCACGCCGCGCGAGTAAGGCCCCGAGGCGTCGAAGAATGCGATGGAGCGCGGATGGGCGGGGTCCTTCACGTCGAACATCTCGAAGCCGGCCGTGGGCAGGCCGACCCGGCTCGTCTGGTAGGCGACGACGAGCATGTCGCCGACGAGGTCGAGCGAGTTCGACCGCATGTCGCGGTTCGGCAGCTCGGTTTGCACGATGACCTTGGGATTGCGCGGCTCGGTCACGTCCACGGCCGTCACGTTCTTCGGCGCGGACTCATGCGCCAGCCACAGCACGCGCCGGCCATCGCCGGCGAGCTGGATGCACATGCCTTCGCCAACGTTCCCGAAGCCGTCGAGCTCGTGGTGGCCCAGGAGCCGCATGTTCTTGGAAAGATCGGTCTGTGTCATGGTGACCCCTCCCGGCTCGGGATGGTACCATCCTCGCGGGTCGGCGTGACTGACTGGACATGCGGAAGTGTGGTGAGAGGAGGCTCCAATGAAGAATGCGCGAGTGGTGGCCGGGCTGGTGGTGGTGGTGCTCGTCGTGGTCGGTCTCGCGCTACCGGTCGTCGAAGGACAGAAGAAACCGCTCACCATCCGTCTCGGGGTGCACACGTCCATCATGGGCGCCGCCGACGTCATCGCGATCCGTCAGGGCTACTTCAAGCAGGAAGGCCTCGATGTCGAGGCGCGAAGGTTTGCGCTCGGTAAGGAAGGGCGCGACGCGATGATCGCGGGGGCGATCGACATCAACGCCACCGCGCCTACGCCGTTCCTGATCGGCCTCGACAAGAAGATCCCGTTCTCGGCGGTGGCGGTGAACTCGCTCTTCTGCGGCGCCAACCAGGTCGCGGTGCTGAAGCAGTCGGACATCAACAGCGTGAGCCAGCTCAAGGGCAAACGGATCGGGCTCCCCAAGGGCACCATCACCGAATACGTCTTCCTGGCGCGGATCGCGCCCGGCCACGGGCTGAAGGAGAGCGACTTCGAGGTCGCGAACATTCCCGACG
>WNFD01003559.1_pt1 | contig 20449 bp, 17 predicted proteins | sample 5400491 | NCBI WGS metagenome assembly WNFD01 (sample SAMN13153343, study PRJNA577476) | soil metagenome | isolation source: 120 cm saprolite under Douglas fir tree site 2 hole 2 replicate 2 | place: USA:California | collected 2015-04-18
CAGCGCGACACTGACGATCGTGATGTCGAGGAACGTCAGGAACAGGACCAGGCACAACGTCGCCAGCGCGGCAGAACGCCGGTTCTCGCTGACAATGGCTTCCTCGCCGCGCTGATAAAGGGCTGCATGCCCTACCTGGCCGTCGGAAGCCTCGGCGACGGCCGGAACGCCGGCTGCTCCGTCGGCATGCTCTCGTGGCGCTTCGGCCATCTGGCTTTACCCCCCAAGCAGGCACCGCCCGGCCGCAACGCACACGGCAATTGGCAGGAGACGGTACGTTCCGGTCACTGGGTTGTCAATGATCAGATTACGCTCCGGCGAAAGCTCTGGCACTCCTGGCTGGCTACCCCTTGCAGGCGGGAGGCAGTCCCGAACTCTTGCCGAGGTTCTCGAGCCTCAGCAGTCCGCAGAAGCTGACCAGGCCGACCTTCCAGATCCCGTTCTGATAGACGGCGACGCCCTGCTGGTTCGGGAGCACATTTTGGCCGGCGACGTAGATCGAGTACGTGACCGATGCCTGGTTCGTTCCAGTCAGCGTGACGTGGGCTGGAGCAAGGCAATCCGTCGCGAAGTGGGGGTCTTGGCGTTAAAAAAGGTGACCCAGTTCTTCTTGATCACCGCGACGGCGGCGTTGCCGCCGGTGGGCTCGGCGCCGCCAGCGGGTGCGGAAGACTGTGATGTCGACGACGCGCTGTGGGTCGCCGGAGTCGTGCTTCCCGAGCCGCCGCCGCTGCTGCCGCACGCGGTCAGTGCGATCCCGGTTGCGGCCAGCAAACTGGCCGCCACCCGGGACGATTCGCGGAAATGCAGACGTTGCATGCCAACAGTGTGCCGCACAAACGACGGCGGCGTGGAGTCATGATGTTGCTCATGCCCCGGAGATTTTCCCCGGGTCGGGCAAGCCGGCCCACGGGTCGTAGTCCACTTCGAGTGCTTCCTGGCCCGGGCGCTGTTCCGGCGGCACGTTCCGCAGGTTGAGCCGGATCCTGGTCCAGGTTGATGAGCGGCCCCGCATGGAGTCGACGAGGATATCGGCGGGCTGAAGCTGTGCCGCTGCCTTCGGGTGCCGCTCTTTCCACCGGTCGAGCCCGGCCAGCGCCTCTGCCTGGTTCGCCGCTCGCGCGATCTCGATCAGCGGCATTGCCGTCCGGCGCCTGCCGCTCGCGCCGTAGCTCTTGCCTGGCGCGGCCGGCGCAACTGCCGTGCGGCGCTTAGAGGGCTGCACGCGCGGTTCCTCGCCTTCCTGCTTGGTGAAATGCGGCGGCCAGGGTGCGTCTGGCAGGCCGGCGCGCTCATCTTGGTCGGCACGCTCAAGCAACGGCTCAAGGGAGCCGGCCGCATCGTCCATTCCGGCCCACGGGTCACCGATCTCGGCGAAACGCCGCGGAACTGTGGCAATCGTGAAGGCAGCAGGGTCGCAGCCCGGTACCTCGTCCCACCGGAGCGGTGTCGAGACCCGTGCGTCTGGCACCGGCCTGGGCGAGTAGGCGCTTGCGACGGTCCTGTCCTTGGCGTTCTGGTTGTAGTCCACGAACACGCCGTGGCGCTCTTCTTTCCACCACCGGGCGGTGGCGAGCCCGGGTGCCCGGAGCTCGATCTGCCTGGCGAGCGCCACCGCGCAGGAACGGACCTCGGTGAACGTCCACCGAGGCTCGATTCTGGCGTAGATATGGAAGCCGCGGGAGCCGGAGGTCTTGGGCCAGCCGGTCAGCCCGAAGTCGGCCATCGTGTCCCGCGCCACCATCGCCACGTCGAGGATCTGCTGGTAGGGCACGCCTGGCACGGGATCGAGGTCCACCCTGAGCTCGTCGGGATGCTCCAGGTCGCTCACCCGTACCGGATGCGGGTTCAGGTCGATGCAGCCCAGGTTCACCACCCAGGCCAGCCCGGCGGCGTCGGTGACGACGACCTCCTCGGCGCTGCGGCCCGATGGGAACTTGAGCTCGACGGTCTCGATCCATGCAGGCCGCGAGGCCGGCGCCCGCTTTTGGAAGAAGGCCTCCCCGGCCGCCCCGTTCACGTAACGCTTCAGGACCATCGGGCGGCCAGCGACGCCGCGCAGCGCGCCGTCCGCGACGGCGAGGTAGTACCGGACGACATCCAGCTTGGTCATCCCAAGCTGCGGGAAATAGATCTTTCCCGGGTTGGAGATAGCCACCTCGCGCCCGCAGACCTCGATGATCTCGTTACGACCGGGCATGACGCCCACGATAACTGGCTGGTGTGGGAAGCTGCGGGCCGGAGTTCTGCGGCGGCAGCCGCGAGATCGGGGCGAGAGGCGGCCGCGGTCTCCGGAGCGAGGTCGACGCGCGCGTTCCTGCCGACTGCGGCAGCCACAATGACTGCGGCAGCCGCCGCAGCGGTGAGCCAGCTGACGTGCTCGCGGAGCAGCAGGGCCGACCAGGCCAGCGTGAGGGCTGGCTGGGCGACCTGCAGGCGGCCCACGCGTGCTACTCCGCCCAGCGCCATGGCGTGGTACCAGGCGAAGAAGCCGAACACCATGGAGACCACGCCGACATAGCCGAGTCCGGCCGCGGCGCCAGCGGTCACGTGCCTGGGGGGATCGGTGATGAGGGCAGCGGCGGTCACGGGAACGGTCACCGGCAGGGCGAGAATGACGGCCCAGCAGATCACCCGCCAGCCGCCGTACCTGCGGGCCATCGCGCCACCCTCCGCGTAGCCGAGGCCGGCGATCGCGACCGCGACGAGCAGCAGCAGGTCGGCTGGGTGCAGCCGGCCGCCACCCTGCGCGATCGCGAAGCCGATGACGACAGCGAGGCCGAAGGCCAGGGCCGCCCAGTAGGTACGCCGCGGGCGCTCCCCGGCCCGCCAGACAGCCACGCCCGCGGTGGCGGCGGGAATCAGGCCGGTGAGCACGGCCCCGTGCACGCTGTCGACATAGCCGAGGGCCAGGGCCGAGAACAGGCCGAATCCGATGCCGACCGGGCCGGCGACGATGAGCATGCGCGGGATGGCCTCGCGTGGCGGCAACAGCGGCTGACGCCGCAGCGCGAGCACGGCGATCGCGACCGCGCCGCCGATGACCGAGCGGCCCACGCCCACCGCGACCGGGCTGAACGCCGCCTCCGCTGCTTTGGTGGCCGGGAATGTCACGCTGAAGCAGGCGACTCCGATGGCCCCTAGCGCGAGGGGAGCCGCTTTCCTTTCCACGACAGAAGTGCTTCTATTGGCTCTCATGAATGATGATAGCAGTTCGGCCGTTGTTGCCTCCAGGATCGAGCGCCTGATCCAGTCGATCGAGGGCCAGATCCAGTCGATGCCGCCAGGGAGCCGCCTGCCGTCCTACCGTCAGCTGCAGCAGCGCTACCGGCTCAGCCCCGCCACAGTCCAGCGGATGCTAGCCGACCTGTCCAGGCGCGGCCTGGTGGTGACCCGTCCGGGAAGCGGTACCTACACGGCGCCGCGCCGCCCGGCGGCGGTAGCAGCCGATGTCTCGTGGCAGACGTTCGCGCTCGGTACCAGGACTGGTCTGGGCGCCGACCTGGAACGCCTCATTGAGCTAACAGCGCCCGATGCGTTGCCGCTCAGCAGCGGGTTCCTCGACGAGCGGCTGCAGCCACTCGGGCTCCTCGCGGCCGCGGGAGCCAGGGCCGTGCGACGGCCGCAAGCGTGGAGCAGGCTGCCGCCGCAGGGCCTTCCCGAGCTGCGCGCGCACTTCGCGGCCGAGATCGCCGGAACCATGGCCAGCCAGAATGTGCTGATCACCCCGGGCGGGCAGGCAGCGCTGTCGGCCGTGTTCCGGCACTTGTGCGCTCCAGGCGACCCGGTCATCCTCGAGTCGCCGACCTATGTCGGCGCGATCGCGGTCGCACGTGCAGCCGGGCTAACCCTCGTGCCCGTGCCCGGCGACCGGGACGGCATCCAGCCGGATGTGCTCGAAGACGCGCTGGCCAGGACCGGCGCGCGGCTTGTATACCTGCAGCCGAGATATTCCAACCCGGCAGGCGCCGTGCTCGCCCTGGCGCGCAGGGAGGCCGTGCTCGAGACTGTCGCGCGTCACGGTGCGTTCGTGCTCGAGGACGACTGGATGCGCGATTTCGATCTCGGGCCGGCGTCACCGCCGCCGATGGCCAGCATGGATGACGACGGGCACGTGATCTACCTCAGGTCCCTGTCCAAGCCGGTAGCCCCCGGCATGCGCGTGGCGGGCCTCGCGGCCCGCGGGCCAGTGCTCGCCAGGCTGCGCCGCGGCAGGATCAGCGATGACCTGTTCGTGACGCCCGTGCTCCAGCAGATCGCGCTTGACGTCCTGACCGCGCCAGGGTGGGTCAGGCACCTCGGCAGCATCAGGCGGGCGCTGCGGGAACGCAGGGATGCACTGGCCGCAGCCATCGCGGCGATGCTGCCGGGCTGCGAGCTGCCGGTTATCCCGGCCGGCGGGGTGCACCTGTGGCTGCGGCTGCCAGATCGCCATTCCGACATCGACGTGGCTGATCTCGCCGCCGCGCGTGGCCTGGCGCTGAGCCCGGGACGCATGTCGTTCCCGAGCGAGCCGCCGGGCCCGTATCTCCGCCTCAGCTACTCCGCCACCGAGCCGCCCGGGCTGGTCAGGGCCGTACAGATCCTGGCCGAGATCCTGGCCGCCGGGCCGGGGTAGACGTGGCTGCTGGCGCCCTTGCCTGCGACCATGTCCTCATGTGTGCACCGCTGCGGGTCGCGTGAAGGTCGTGCTGGCCGGCGGCACAGGCTCGCTCGGCCGCAGGATCGCCGCCGATCTCGCCGCGCGAGGCGACGAGGTAGTGGTGCTGAGCCGCTCGCCATCGGTCGGCGGGCCGGGACGGCAGGTCCGGTGGGACGGCGTCACCGCGGGGCCGTGGGCCGCCGAGCTTGGCGGTGCGGCGGTGATCAACCTGGCCGGCGACCTGGTCGACCGGCGCCCGACCACGGCGAACATCGATCTCCTCACCGAGTCGCGGGTGCGGCCCACCCGGGCGCTGAGGCAGGCCGCGGCGGGCCTGGCGGTACCCCCGGCGGTGTGGATCCAGATGAGCACGCTGGCGATTTACGGCGATGCCGGCGACACGGTCCTGGACGAAACGGCGCCGTCGGCGGACGGGCCGCCTCAGATGGCCGGCGTCGCCAGGGCCTGGGAGACCGCAGCCATCGGCGCGACGGCCCGCCGCCAGATCGTGCTCCGCACCGCGGTGGTGCTTGATCCTGGCACTCCCGCATACGAGCGGCTCACCTGGCTGACCCGCTGGGGCCTGGGCGGCCGGATCGGCAGCGGCCAGCAGTGGGTCAGCTGGCTGCACATCGCGGACTTCCTCGCGATCATCAGGTACTGCCTCGACGACCGGGCGCTGGCCGGCGTGATCAACGCGACCAGCCCCGAGCCGGTACGCAACACCGAGTTCATGGCCGCGTTCCGGCGCGCCTGGGACCGGCCTTTCGCCCCGCCTACGCCGCGGTGGCTGCTCAAGCTCGGCGCGGTGCTCCTGCGCACCGATCCGGCGCTGGCCCTGACCGGTCGCCGCTGCGTGCCGGCCAGGCTGGTCGGCCACGGCTTCGACTTCTGCTATCCCCGGCTCGGTCCGGCGCTTGATGACCTGCGCACCCGCACGTTATCGGGACGAGCCGCCCGGGCCCCCGGGCCCCCGGTCCTCCCGTCGCGTCACCGAGCGTTCTTGGCGACGGCCTCGCGCATGCCACGGTTGGCGAGGGCGTCCGCCCGCTCGTTGCCCGGATCTCCCGCGTGCCCCCTGACCCACAGCCAGGACACCCGATGCCGCTGAGCGGCGGCTTCGAGCCGCTGCCAGAGGTCGGCGTTCTTGACAGGTTTATTGTCCGAAGTTCGCCAGCCGTTGCGCTTCCATTTCGGCAGCCACGATGTGATCCCGCTGCGCAGGTAGACGCTGTCGGTGTGCAGCCGGACCGTGGCCGGCTTGGTCAGGCTCTCCAGCGCCCGGATGGCGGCCATCAGCTCCATCCGGTTGTTCGTAGTGCCCGAGCTCTCGCCGCCGCAGATCTCCTTGGTATGCGATCCGTACCTGAGCACGGCCCCCCAGCCACCGGGCCCAGGATTGCCGCTGCAGGCCCCGTCGGTATAGATCTCCACTACCGCCCGCGCCTGGTCTGTCTGGTCTGGCATCTGGCCTGCTTGCCGCGGCACCGCGATCAGGCTAGGGCCGCAAGCCGGTCGGCGAGCGGACCGAGTACACCTGGTTCTGCCCGCAGCGGCAGGCCGACAACGGCCAGGTCGGCCCCGGCGTCGCGATACCCGGCCACGGTCTTGCATGCGGCGTCGAGGTCCGCATCAGAGCCGGAGTCCAGCCGGATGTTGACCGAGCAGGTGATCTCCGCCGGATCGCGGCCGATCTCAGCGCAGTGCGATACCAGGGCGGCCTTGAGGTCCAGCCAGTCGGCCGGTTCCCGCGTGATCGCGTTCCACTGCTGCGCCCACCGAGCGGCTGTCCGCAGCGTCCTGGTCTTGCCTCGCCCTCCGATCACAACCGGCGGGTGCGGGCGCTGCACCGGTTTCGGCTCGCAGCGGGCGTCGGTGAGCCGGACGTAACGCCCATCAAACGTGGTCACGGTCTGGCTCAGCAGGGCCACTATGGCCTCCACGCCCTCGTCGAAGCGATCGAGCCGTTCCCGCACTGGCGGCAGCTCGATCCCGTAGGCGTCGCATTCCAGCTGGTTCCAGCCCGCGCCGACCCCGAGCTCGAGCCGGCCAGCGGAGATGATGTCCACTGTCGCTGCCATGTTCGCTAGCACCGCAGGGTGCCGGTAGATCATGCCGGTGACCTGACATCCGATCCTGATCCTGCTCGTCGCCTCGGCCATGGCGGCGAGCATGGTCCAGCCCTCGAGGTTCGGTCCGGTCAGATCGCCGGTGAGGGGGTAGAAGTGATCCCAGTTCCAGGCCGACTCGAAGATCTCGATCTGATCGGCCGCCAGCCATACCTCGCGCATCTCCGCCCAGGATTGGTGCTCGGGCCTGGTCTTGATCGCGAAGCGCATCGCGTGAACCCCTTCAACCGGCGTCGAACGAATTCGTGCCGGTCCGGTCGGCAACCGCCCGGTCGCGGCTCGAATGGATCGCGCCAATCGCGCGACTCAGCCATGCTACTGGGCGCCCGGTCAGCGTGGCCGCTTGATCGCGCCCCCAGCGCTTGTGCCGCCTGTTTCAGCAGACGCCTGCTGGATCGCGCCAGCCTCGTTGCGTTCCCACTCCGCGATACTGCGCAACATGCCCTCGGTATAGGCACGCAAATGCGTCCGGTACACCTCGCCGAACGTCCGCAGGTAGGCGAGCTCCGCCTTCAGCGCGCTTCGGTCGGCTTCCATCTGCGGCGGCACCGGCGGGGCGTTGAGCGTCGCGAGCGCCGCCTCGCGGGCACGGGACGAGGCCTCCTCGAGCACCATGTCCGCGTGCTGCTGTGCCTCGCTCAGGATCTCGTCGCGCCTGGTCCTGGCTTCCTCGGTGAGCCGGTGGCTGTAGGCCTGCGCGTCTGCCACATAACGGTCGGCTGTGAGCTGCGCGCTGGACAGGATCCGCACCGCGTGGATATGCGCGTCCTCCCGGCCGAACAGGACACCGTCACCGCTTGACTTCGTGCCCATGATCCTCCTGCGGAGCCGCTCCACCTCGTTCCACAGGGAAACCTTCTCGTTCAGCAGGGTCACGAGCTCGCGCTCGACGTCCTGCAGGAACGTCCGCACATGGTCCTCGTCGTACCCGCGCCGTCCCAGCCGCGATAACGGGAAGGTGACGGCCTGCAGGTCTTCCGGGGTAAGTCTCTTCTGCTCGTCCTGCCACGCCACGGTCATGGCTCGCTCCACCCGAAGTCCTCGATATGTATCTGATCGCGCGGCGTCCCCGCCGAGGTCAGCCGCGCGGACGTTTCGCGCACCATCTCCGTGGGGCCGGCCAGATACGCGTCGTGGCCGGACCAGCTTCCCGAGCGCAGGACTACGTCGGGAACGCTGCCCGTCTCGCCCTTGAACGCGTGATCGGATGTCACCGTCGGCACCACCGTCAGCCAGCGGTGCTCGGTGGCCATGTTGTCCAGGCTTGGCAGGTCGTACAGGCCGTCCGCGGTGCGCGCGCAGCAGAACAAGTGCACCTTCGGCGGCCGCGGCATGCTGGCGACCTGCTCCGTCAGCGCCTTCAGCGGGGCCAGGCCCGTGCTTCCCGCGACCATCAGGATGTCGCGGCGGGAGCTGGTATCGAGCGTCAGCACCCCGACAGGCGGGCCAAGCCGCAGCGACCCGCCGGCGGCCTGCCCGCAGGTGAGCGCCATGCTCACGGCCCCGCCGTCGATCAGCCTGACGTGAAACTCCAGCGTCCCGTCCTCCCGCGGCGCGTTGGCGATCGAGTAGTAGCGCCACAGCCGCGGTCGCTGCGGTGACTCGATCGCCACCGACTGGCCGGGCAGGAAGTCCAGCCGCGGCTCCGGCCGAACCCGCAACACCGAGACGTCGAATGCCTTGCGCTCGCAGGAGACGACCGTGCCCTGCCAGAAGGCTGGTCTGGTCGCCTCGTCTTGCTTAGCCGCCGTGATCATGACGCTGGCGACCAGGCTGTAAGCATCCCGCCAGTCCGAGGCGAGCTCAGGCGTCCAGGTGTCGCCGGCGAAGTGCGCGAGGGTCGCGAGCAGGCTGTCCCCGACCACGTCGTAATGCTCGGCAAGGGCGCCGAACTTGCGGTGGTCCCGGCCCAGGCCCTGGAGGAATAGGGTCAGGTCGTCGACCCGGTCGACCTGCCCGACGATCTGGCCTAACGCTCCGACGAGATGGTCCCGCTGCGCCTTCATCGAAATCGGGAAGAGATCCCTGACCTCGGGATGCTTAATAAAAAGGTCCGAGTAGAAGAACAGCGGAACTTCATCGCCGTGCAGGGCTATTTTAGCGAAGCTGTCCTTAAGCCTCAGGACATCCACAAGCTCTCCTTAGCGGGCGAGAGTGCCACTAGGAATAGTGCTGAATCCCGCCCGCGGAGACATCGGTCAGGTGACCGATATCCGCGCTCGCGAGCGCGACAGTGAAGCCGCACGCGTTGCTAGCCGATCAGGTCGTCGGCGGCCGACGCGAAGAGCTGGCAGGACATTATCGCGGCCGGTTCTGGCTCTGCCGCGGGGCTGGCCGGGTGCCGCCTTACACTGGCGCGGTGACGTCGCAGCCCTTCGACCGGGATCTGAGCGGAGCGGCCGGCGTCCTGCGCCGGGTGTTCGGCTACGACTCGTTCCGCGGTGACCAGCAGGAGATCATCGAGCACCTGATCGGCGGCGGCGACGCGCTGGTGCTGATGCCAACCGGCGGCGGCAAGTCCCTTTGCTACCAGATACCCGCGCTGATCAGGCCGGGCACCGGCGTGGTGATCTCGCCGCTCATCGCCCTGATGCACGATCAGGTCGACGCGCTGCAGGCGCTCGGCGTCCGGGCTGGCTTCCTTAACTCCAGCCAGGACCGCGGCCAGCAGGCGGCGATGCAGGCCGATTTCCTGGCCGGCAAGCTTGACCTGCTCTACCTGGCCCCTGAGCGGCTGAAGTCCGCCTCGACCCTGCGGCTGCTCGACCAGGGCACGATCAGCCTGTTCGCGATCGACGAGGCGCACTGCGTATCCCAGTGGGGCCACGACTTCCGGCCCGATTACCTGGCCCTATCCGAACTGCATGAGCGCTGGCCATCGGTGCCCAGGATCGCGCTGACCGCCACCGCGACCAAGGCGACCAGGGCTGAGATCATCTCGCGCCTCAGCCTGGCCTCGGCCAGGCAGTACGTGGCCAGCTTCGACCGGCCCAACATCAGGTACCGGATCGAGCCGAAAGCAGAGCCGCTCAGGCAGCTGCTGACGCTGCTGCGGACCGAGCACCCCGGCGACGCCGGCATCGTGTACTGCTTGTCCCGCGCCTCGGTAGACAAGACCGCGACATTCCTTGAACGCAACGGGATCACGGCGCTGCCGTACCACGCCGGGCTGGACACCCGCACCAGGACCGCCAACCAGGCCACATTCTTGCGCGAGGACGGGCTCGTCATGGTGGCGACGATTGCCTTCGGCATGGGGATCGACAAACCCGACGTGCGCTTCGTCGCCCATCTCGATCTGCCGAAGTCAGTCGAGTGCTACTACCAGGAGACCGGCCGGGCCGGAAGAGACGGGCTGCCCGCGACCGCCTGGCTGGGGTACGGCCTGGCCGACGTCGTGCTCCAGCGCAGGCTGATCGATACCTCGGACGGCGATCTCGCGCACCGCCGCAGGCTGTCCGCGCATCTGGAGGCGATGCTCGCGCTCTGCGAAACCATCGAGTGCCGCCGCGCCCAGATGCTCGGGTATTTCGGCGAGTCGGCGCGGCCGTGCGGCAACTGCGACACCTGCCTGTCGCCCGCCCAGACCTGGGACGGCACGATCGGCGCGCAGAAGCTGCTGTCTGCGGTGCTGCGGCTGCACAGGGAGCGGCACCAGCGGTTCGGCGCGGGCCAGGTCATCGACATCCTGCTGGGCAGGAAGACACCGAAGGTAATCGAGAATGAGCACGCCTCGCTGACAGTCTTCGGCGTCGGCACTGAGTTGACCGAGGGCGAATGGCGCGGAGTGGTCAGGCAATTGCTCGCCCAGGGGCTGCTCGCGGTCGCGGGGGACTACGGCACGCTCTCGCTGACCGAGGCCAGCGGCGCGGTCCTTGCCGGGGAACGGCAGGTCCTGCTCCGCCGCGAGCAGGCGCCGGCGCGCGTAAGGGCGAAGTCCAGCCGGCCTGGCCCGCAGCCAGCCGCCGACCTGCCGGCCGCCGCAGCGGGCCTGTTCGAGCGGCTCCGCTTCTGGCGTGCGGCCGCGGCGAGGGAGCAGGGGGTGCCGGCCTATGTGATTTTCCACGACGCGACGCTCCGCCAGATCGCGGCGCAGCCGCCCTCGTCGCTGACCGAGCTCGCCGGCATCAGCGGCGTCGGCGAGGCCAAGCTGGCCCGTTACGGCGATCAGATCATCGGATTGCTCACGGCCGAGGACAGCTGATCGGCGCCCTTCATGGGCGACGCCGGCGGGTCCGCATCCGGGTCAAGGGCCCGGCAGGCAGGCGGCCGATACCCTGGTATGGGTGGACCACCCAGGCCAGAATCCGGTATCGGCGGGCCACCCATACCTAGCTGCTACCTAGCTGCGTGCCGCACCCTCGCGCACGGACGTCACACCCCGGCTGGCAGCCCGGCTAGCGCCTCGGAGATGGCGACATCGGTGAGCTCGAGGTCGCGCATCTGGCCGTGCAGGTAGTCGCCGTAGGCCTGCAGGTCGAGCAGCCCGTGGCCGCACAGCGCGGTCAGGATCACTTTCTCCTCGCCCGTCTCCTTGCAGCGCAGCGCCTCCTCGATGGCGGCCGCGACGGCGTGGGTCGGCTCGGGCGCGGGGACGATTCCCTCGGTCCTGGCGAACCGCAGACCTGCGGCAAAGCACTCAGACTGCGACTTCGCAACCGCTTCGATGAGCCCGAGCTCATAGATGTGCGACAGCAGCGGAGACATTCCGTGATAACGCAACCCGCCCGCGTGAATGGGGTCGGGAATGAAGTCGTGCCCGAGCGTATGCATCTTCAGCAATGGCGTGAATCCCGCCGTGTCACCGAAGTCATACGCGTAAGTGCCCCGGGTGAAGGACGGGCAGGCGGCCGGCTCGACCGCGCGGATGACCGGGCTCATCCGCCCTGCCATCTTCTCCCGCAGGAACGGGAATGCCAGGCCGCCGAAGTTGGATCCGCCGCCGGTGCAGCCGACGATGACATCGGGAGTGTCCCCGGCCTCGGCCAGCTGCTTGAGCGCCTCCTCACCGATGACCGTCTGATGCATCAGGACGTGGTTGAGCACGCTGCCCAGCGAGTATCTGGTATCGGCGTTGCTGCCGGCCACCTCGACGGCCTCGCTGATCGCGATGCCCAGGCTGCCCGTCGAGTCGGGGTGCTCGGCCAAGATCGCCCGGCCCGCGCTCGTGACGTCAGAAGGGCTGGGATGCACGGTCGCCCCGTAGGTCTCCATCAGCAGCTTCCGGTAGGGCTTCTGGTCGAAGGACGAGCGCACCATCCATACCTCGAGGTCGATGCCGAACAGGGCGCAAGCGAACGCCAGCGCACTGCCCCACTGCCCTGCCCCGGTCTCGGTGGTGAGCTTCCTGACGCCCTCGGCCGCGTTGTAGTATGCCTGCGGGACCGCGGTGTTCGGTTTGTGCGATCCGGCGGGGCTGACCCCCTCGTACTTGTAGTAAATCCTCGCCGGGGTGCCAAGGTCCTTCTCAAGGCGGCGGGCGCGGTACAGCGGGGTGGGCCGCCAGAGCCGGTAAACGTCACGCACGGCTTCGGGTATCGCGATGTGCCGGTCTCCTGAGACCTCTTGCATGATCAGCGCAGTGGGGAAAAGCGGTCCGAGGTCATCTGGCCCCACCGGCTGACGGGTCCCGGGATGCAAGGGCGGCGGCGGAGGCGCAGGCAGGTCGGGGATGATGTTGTACCACTGCTGCGGCATCTCCGACTCTTGCAGGACGTACTTCACCTGGTTGGACATATTCCCTCCCAGCTATCAGCCAGTGGTGGCGCTCGCTAAGTGACAACAACCTAGCCCACGTCCGTGCGGTGCGTAAGTTTGTGGGCGACGCGCGACCAACCAGCCGATATGCCGATTTGGCCGCGCGCTTTGGCGCGTACCTCCATCGGATCGGTTGCGACTTACCCACTCGCATGAAATCGTTAGACGGTTAAACCCGGACTGGTCAGCTTTTCCGCAAGATCGGGATGATCCTAGGGGTTAGCCTGCCCGGTGACTGGCGGCGGGGCGATGCGCATGGCTTGTGATCCTTCCGACGACCCTCAGCGGTCATGTGGCTGTATTGCGAGCCGGCGGTAGCGGAGGTAGTTGGTTTGTCGTTGCGGGCAGTCTCTTCGCGACACGCGGCCAGCCCTGCGCCTTGGCGGTCCGTCTAGCCGTGGCCGGGGGGCGCAGGGGCCGGCGCAAGCCGGAACAAGGTGAGCCGGCTGAGAACAGCGCGGCACGTGACAGGCAGAACGCCAAGCCTGGCCAGGCGGGGCGCGAAATCCCGGTCGAGACTGGCGACATCGAGGCCGAGCAGTGGCTTAACCCGTTCCGGATCGGACGGCCGGTCACACCTATCATCTCGCCTCGTCAGAACTGGACTGAGCCAGCCAGAGGCCAGCCTTCGCATGGTCCCTCTGCATATGGTGGGCCGGTGCAGGGCAGGCCGGTTCAGGCGGAGCCGGTCCAGGGCAGGCCCGTCCAGCAGGAGCCGGTCCGGGCGGATCCTGCACGCCAGGTCTGGCACCAGGCGGAGCCGCAAGGGCAGGTCTGGCATGAGCCGCCCCATGAGCAGGTATGGCATGACCACGCGGCCCAGCCGATAGAACCGAGGACAGTCCGGCCAGTGCCTGGTAGCGGCTACGATCCGCGCGGCTTGCCCGGCTATGTGCCTGGTCCGCGGGACCCAGGCGGCCAGCCAAGGTACTGGGATGGCCGCGAGCCCGTCGCTCAGGACGGGTACGGGCCACGGCGCCGGGCGCCTGACTACGGGCAGGACGCGGCAGCTCCCGGTTACCCGCCCGGCTATGGCAGCTCTGGCGCGGGCGGCTACGACGCTGCCTCGGGTGCTCGTCCGGATGTCATGCGCCACGGCTACCGGGATCGTCGCCGGTTTGGGCCGCCGGGGGAATACGGACCGCCCGTCGGTGACGGGCCGCCCGGTGCTTACCCGGGGCCCGGTGGTCACCCGGGGCCCGGTGGTTACGCGCAGCGCGGTGGTTACGGAGGCCAAGGCGCGCGAGACGGCTACGTGCAGGACGGTTCAGGTTACCGCGACGGTCCGCCCGGCGGTTTCGGCCCGCGGGAGGGCTATGGTCCGCCGGGTAACTATGGTGCACCGCCTGATGGGCATGCGATGCCGGATGATTATGGCCCGCCAGGTGGATATGGCCGCCCCGGTGACTACGGGCCGCCGGCCGGGCACCGGTTCGGCGCCGAGGAACACTTCGGACCGGCAGGTGGATACGGGCCTGGCCGGCCAGCGGGGTATGACTCGCCCGATGATTACGATCGCGCCCCCGATCCCGCAGCCGGGAATGACTATGATCGGCGGGCTGGCTACGCTCCGCCGGCTGGCTACCGGCCGCGAAGGCGGTCAGGCCCAGCGGAGGGTTACGGACCCAATGCACGGTACGGAGCCTCGCCGGGCAACGGCAATGCCGGGCTTCCGCGCCGGGTTCCGCCGGACGAGTACGGACCGCGAGGTGGCGGCTGGGACCGCGAAACAGTTCGATGGGATGAGACCCGTCGTGCCCCGGGCGGGTATGGGCCGCAGGAACCGGCCGGGCCGCGGATGCCCGGCGATAGCGCGCGGCCGGGGAATGCGGACTCCGCTTGGGGCAGGCCGGGTCCACGCCGTAACGGATACGGCCGGCCACCTCGCCCGATGCCAGCACAGGGGAACGGGCCTTGGCTACCGGGTGACGCATCCAGCTACGGGCGGGGCGGGCCGCCGCGAGCGTACGGATCTGAGCTGAACGGTGGTTATCCAGCTGGCCGCAGGGGGCATCCGGGTCAGCCCGCGGGCTACGGCAATGACGACCTGGCGCCGCGCAGACCAGGACAGTGGCACGAGCCGCCGCCGGGAGCTGCGGCAGCAGACCGGACGGGAGATCAGGCGGCCAGAAACGCCCGCCAGGACCGCGGCCCTGGCCAGCCGGGAGTTCCCGCCAGGAAGGCTGGCGCCCGGCCCGCCGCATTGCCGCCTGGCCGGTCGGCAGACGGAGCTCCGGAGAAGGACAAGGCGGTGACCTCCAACGCCCAGAGTGAGGCCAGTACGGATGGATCCGAGCTGGCGGTGGAGTCACCGAATCTCGCAGGCTCAGTGACCGCGGTGACGCCGCCTAGTCCAACGGGCACGATCCCTCCTGCCGTCGGCGCAGCGCAGCGGTCCACTGCACCGCCTCGGTCCCCGGCACCGCCGCAATCCGCGGCGCGGGCGCAGTCCGCCGCGCCGACGTCTGGCCCGGCGATCGGAGACGCCGATGGCTACGCGATGGTGAGCCCCGATGCTGAGACCACGCCGATGGCAGTGATCCTGGCCCAGCGGCCGCCTGCGAATCAGGATCCCTTGAAGCCGGACCAGAACATGCCGCAGGGCAGGTCCGCCGAGACCGGTGAGCCACAGCCAGCTGCGCCATCCTCGCTGCCGGCATCGATGGGACCGCGGATGCGCGGTCCGTTCGAGCCGGCCGAGAAGATTGCCGCGGTCTCGCCGCCTTCCCCGTCTGAGTCGGATGTGTGGACCCCGATATCGGCGAAGATGGACCAGATCAAAGATCTCTATCTGACTGCGGAGGCCATCGGCGAAGACGCCCTAGACCAGCATTTTCAGCTGGTCAGCGAGCGCCAAAGGCTGCTGATCAGGGAGTATTTCGATCGGGCGATGCCCGGCCGGGCCGACAGCGGTGATGCAGCGCCGTGAGATATGTCCGTGGTCGGAGATCTGATGTGGCGTGACCGGGGCGACCGGCATTAGCGACGAGGCGCGCCGCTTCCATAGCGGCGATAGTCACTGATCTCGGCATTGCCTGGCGGCGACGGCAGCGCCGCCCAGGCTGAAGCCAAATCCGCCCGAAGGCTGGCAGCCTCCTCCGGCGGAATACGCGGATCGTTGATCAGGGGCGCCGAAGTGCGCGCAAGCTGCTGGGCCTCCAGGCTGGCTGACGTGTGAAACTGCACCTCGAAGGGCATCTCGCTGAGCGGGTCGTGCCACATGGTGAACACGCATCGGTTCGCCACGCTGTTCCAGCTGTTCCTTCGAGCCTGCAGCTCGAAGCCCTGGGCCTCCAACGAGTCCTGAACCAGGAGAATGCCATCAGCGTAATGGTCGAGGCCGAATATGAAGGCATAGGACAGCGCCCCGGGGACCCGGCTGGCAAGGAGCTCCGGTGACCGGTCAGGATGGCGCCTCAGCATGTCAGCGAACCTGGCCCGGAACACGTCGGGCTCAAGCAGCGCGCGTCAAGCCGCCCTTCCAATTCGCGCAATTTGGCGGTCAGGCCGCTGCCCCCATAGCTGCCGAACAAGTCGCGACCTTCAGCTGTGCGAAACCGCTCGTAGCCGTCCTCGGCGATTCGCACCTGATCGGGCGTGAGCCTGGCCGGGCCCCATGTCCATGACCCGTCTGCCGCTGTCCGCGGCCTGGTCGAGCTCGGATTGAACCCGGGGCCGCGGCCGGTCGGAAGCGATCTGGCCTGTCCTGTCGTGCCGCGGATGTTGGACTGGCGCGTGTCGGCCGTCGGCTCTGCGGGGCGGCGCGGCCGGGGCTCCGGCCTGCTGGTGGCGGGCATGCGGCGCGGCTCAGCTGGGCCTGGCCTACCGGCGGACGGGCTCCAGACGGCATCCGCCGCAGAATCGGCTGTCACAGGCCGGGCAGCGTCGGGGGCCGGTCTAGCGCTCGCTGGCGTGAACGTGGGCGCGGGCCTGGACTGGTGCTTGTTGTCTCCCGCGCTTGGCTGCTTGTAGGGGTGCGCGGGATTGGTTGGCTGGCGGTATGGCTCTGCCTCGCTCGCCGGATTGCCAGGACTGGGTTCGGCGGCGCGGTGATCCTGCGACGCACTGGCTGGCCCGCCCGGAGCAGCACCCGCGGCAGCCGGGCCGTCGCGGTCCTGCGGGCTAAGCTGCTCAGCCAGCGCCCCGGGCTCGGTCGGGTCGGGGTCGGGGTCGGGGAGGTCGTACAGGCCAGGCCCAGCGGGCAATTCACCGGGCCGGTCTGCAACCGGGGGCGCTAGCTCGAGATGCTTCAGTCGCGGCGGAGGCGGCTTGCGCTCGCCGTCAACGTGGTAAGGCGACGACGGGTGCCCATATGGCAGGCGTTCCAGCCGCTGACTGAGATCGGCCCACGAGCCGGGCACTGGCGTGCGGTTCGGCTGGTCGATCTGACGCGCGGGCGAGTCGCCTGCTGACGGAGCGCGTGCCCGCGCCCCGGCAGCGACTGCGGGCTGCTCGGCCGCCGTACCGGTGAGCGGGTCGCTGGCCGCCTCCGGCGCTGCCGCCGCCATGCTGCCCGCGGCCGACGAACTGGCAACTGCCACCTGGGGGGCCGCAGGAGCCGCAGGACCGGGCTCAGCGGCCCCGGTCTCAGTTCCGCTCTCCGCTCTTGCCTCCGCGGCCGGACCGGGGTCGAACAGGCTTCGCGGAGAACGATGCCGCCCGGTGGTCTCGCCGTGAGCCGCAGCCCCGGTGCCGATCGGGCGGGCATGTCCGTTCGCGCGGTCCTGGCCGCGCGCGGATGGCTCTGCCATCACGAGGGTGGCATCGAGCGGGTCGGGCTGGCTGGACTGCTCCGGCCCTTCCCGCTGCTCCTGCTGCCCTGACATGACGCTTTCTCCCGCGTATAGGCAATGTCGTCATCGTAGCCGCGGATCTGCCGGTGACGTGCGGTCTAGCAGGATGGTCCACTTCAGGACCCCGGCGGCCAGGCCGGGATGACCTGGCCGTGCGCGTCGCCGAACCCGATCCGCTCGCCATCCTGACCGGCGGCCGAGGCGGTGATCACGACCTCGTCGCCGTCCTCGAGCCAGGCTCGGCTGCTCCCGTCGGGGAGCGTCAGTGGTTCCCTGCCTGCCCAGGCGAGTTCGATCAGCGACCCGCACTGGTCGCGCCGCGGCCCGCTGACAGTTCCTGAGGCGAACAGGTCCCCGGTACGCAGCGAAGCGCCATTGACGGTCATGTGCGCGAGCATCTGTGCCGGGCTCCAGTACATGGCCGCGTACGGCGGCCTGGACACCACGTGTCCGTTGATGAGCACCTCGAGCTGGATGTCCAGTCCCCAGTTACCCGAGTCAGCCAGGTAGCTGGCCAGCTCGGTTTCCAGAGATGGCGGCCTGACCCGGACGTGCTCGAGCGCGGCGAGCGGCACTATCCACGGGGAAATCGTTGTGCCAAAGGATTTTCCGAGGAATGGCCCGAGCGGCTGGGATTCCCATCCCTGGATATCGCGCGCCGACCAGTCGTTCACCAGGCACACGCCGAACACGTGCTCGGCGAACCGCGCAGCGGGAACCGGCTCGCCGAGTACGCTCTCGACCCCCACCACGAAGCCGACCTCGGCCTCGAAGTCCAGCCTGCGGCTGACGCCGTAGATCGGCGCTGGCGATCCGGACGGCCGCATCTGCCCGGATGGCCGCCGGATCGGGGTTCCGGACGCCACGACCGTGCCTGACCGGCCGTGATAGCCGATCGGCAGGTGCCGCCAGTTCGGCGTGAGCGGCTCGCCGTCCGGCCGGAAGATCCGCCCGACGTTGGTCGCGTGCTGCTCAGAGGCGTAGAAGTCCACATAGTCGGCGACGGCGAAGGGCAGGTGCATGGCCACGCTGTCGGCCGGCCCCAGCAAGTCCTCGATCGCGCTGCGGTAACGGTCGTGGCTGAGCCACTCCGTTAGCGCGGCCCTGACCTGGGCCCACGCACGGTCGCCCGCGGCCAGGAACCGGTCGAGGCTCCCCGAGCTGAAGTCGGCAGCCCGTCCAGGCAGTAGCCGATCGGACGCGGCGGTCAGGTCGAGCACCCGGTCGCCGATCGCGACTCCGACCCGCCGGTGTGACGGGTGGTGCACATCGCTGAACGACCCGTACGGCAGCGTCTGCAGGCCGAACGGATGGTCGGCCGGGACAGCGAGCCAGTCACAGGGTCGCGGCAGCGCCATGAAGAAGACCTCCTGGATTAACAAATTCTCAGTGCTGACTCAGCAGTCCGAGGGTGACGAGGTCAACGACGGGCTCTTTGGTGCTGCAGGTGCCGAACGAGGTGAACAACCAGCGGATCTCCGCGGCGGTCTCCGGGTCCAGGGCCCGGACGGCTGCCGCGATGGCGGCCTGGTCGCGCTGGCGGAGGATGGCTGCGATCTCGCCCACGCCAGCGTCCGCGGCGGCTGCCCCGACCGCCAGCAGCACGTTGAGGAAACCATGCTGATCGAGCCCGGCGTCGGCGTCGGTGCAGCGCACGGCGTGATGCAGGCCCGCCGTGCACTTGAACCTGATCCGCTGCTCAGCCACGGCGGCCAGGCAGCCCGCCAGGGTCTCCTCGGCGGGAAACGCCTCAGGCGTCACCCCTCCCGTCCGGAGCTTGGGCCGGAAGCCGCGCTGGTCGGCGAGTTCGAGCAGCGGCCTAGCAGTGGCCGGATCGGAGATGGCCGACAGCGGGTACTCGATGTAGCCTGCCGCTCCTGCCAGCGGCACGCTGTCAAGCGCGGCAGCGACGTCGGCTATGGCCTGCGCGGGGTCCTCGTCCTTCGCGGCCGGAACCTCCACGGCGCGCAACCTCAGCCGGGCATCGGCCGCCACGGCATCGGTCGCGGCCGTCACCGCATTGGCGCCGCCAGTGACGACTAGCGAGAGGTCGATCCAGGGCCGGTTCGCCGCGGTCAGGGCTCTCCCGAGCTCGTCGATCTTGGTCTCCGGGCAGACAAAGGGGCCGGTCAGCTTGCTGAACCAGGCCGTCTCATGACTGGCGTGCGCGGCCACAGCCGCGGGCATCGGCAGGTTTCCTGGCGGGAAGAGCGAGGCGTCGTCGAGCAGGTTGTGCAGCAGGTTGCGCTGCAGGTCGTCCGGCAGGACCGGCGGCCGCGAGTTCGTGCTCACCCGACACATTCTGTCCGGCGCGCCACGCTGCCGCTAAGCACCTATCCCGAAGACCTGCAGGCGGGAAGTCACGCGGGATCAGTCGGATCGCGACGGATCGTGGCTGATTCGCCGGTCAGGGCGGCCCGCCCGGCGAGCGGTACCGCGCCGGTACGCTCGGCCGGCTCTTTCTGGCCCGCGGGACCTGGCGGGGCGACCTGGCCGGCCGGCCCGGCTGCATCGGCAGCTCCAGGAGCCTCCGCGCTCACGGTTCCGGCGGGGCGGACCGCGGCTCGGAGCGCCGCTGCGGCCTTCTCAGCCTCGTCGAGAACCGAGTCGGCGCGCAGTCTGGCCTCGTAGGCCTCCTTGCCGCCACGGGCACCAAGCAGCCGTCTGGTGTACACCAGGTATCCGACGAGAAGCAGGTTAAGGGCGAACAGGACCAGCTTGGTGACCGTGACCGCCTTCGATAGCTCGTAGATCTCGAACGGCAGGCCGAGCGAGGTCACGATCATCGCGAAGTACTCGCCCCAGCGCTTGGCCTGCCACAGGGCGAACGCCTCGACGGCCGATACGACCGCGAGCCCGGTGATCGCGAACGCGAGCAGGCGGAGATTGGACGAGCTGACATGCAGCAGGCTCTGGATCCTGTCCAGCAGGGCGTGGTTCAGCGTGAAGCCCAGCTGCCTGGCGAACGTGCGCACGATCGGCAGGTCCCCTTTGATCGCCTGGGCGATTGAGTTCGAGTTAGAGAACCGCCAGATGCCGTAGGCGACCGCGCCGAAGATGACGAACCTGATGCCTCGCTCGATGGCGAACAGCTTCAGGAACAGGTCGCTTCTGATTTGCTTGCCCCG
>WNFD01002184.1_pt1 | contig 20444 bp, 19 predicted proteins | sample 5400491 | NCBI WGS metagenome assembly WNFD01 (sample SAMN13153343, study PRJNA577476) | soil metagenome | isolation source: 120 cm saprolite under Douglas fir tree site 2 hole 2 replicate 2 | place: USA:California | collected 2015-04-18
GCCCGCATACATGCGCAAATACGCTTCCTTCATCAAGAGCTACGGCATGACGCCGGAGAGCTTCTCAGCTGACTACCGCCACGCGATTCGCATCCGCGCGACCAAGTTTCACGGAGGCGCCTAGCAATGAATCATCCCCTGCGTTTCGGGCTCAAGCTCTCGGGCCAGGACACGACCGCCGACGCGCTGCGCACCGTGTGGCGGATCGCCGACGAGGGCGGTTTCGACCACGTCTGGGACTTCGACCACCTTGCCTCGATCGGCGAGGGCGGTCCGGATCGGCCGATCTACGAGGGCTGGACCCTGCAGGCGGCAATGGCCGAAGCCACGAAGCGCGTGCGGCTCGGGTGCCTGGTCACCGCCAACACCTATCGTCACCCGGTCCTCCTGGCCAAGATTGCGGTCACCGTCGACCACCTTTCTGGCGGCCGCCTCGAGTTCGGCATCGGGGCCGCGTGGGCGGAGATCGAGCACAGCATGTACGGCATCGAGGGCCTCGAGCACCGGGTCGGGCGACTGAGCGAATCCTTGCAGGTGATCAAATCCTTGTGGACGCAGGAGCGCACCAACTTCGAGGGCCGCTACTACAAGCTGACAGACGCCATCGCCAACCCCAAGCCACATCAGCGGCCTTACCCGCCGATCTGGATCGGGGCTTCCGGCGTGACGACGCTGCGGCTGGTCGCGCGCCACGCCGACGTCTGGAACATCGCCGGTGGCGATCCCGATCGAGTCGGTGAGCTGACGTCGATGCTGGTCGATGCTTGTAGCGCTGTCGGCCGCGACCCTTCGGAAATCCGGCACTCGCTTCAGTTTGGTTGGGATGGCGTCGATCGCCAGGAGCTGGTGGATCTCTGCGGGCGGTACCTCGAGCTGGGCGTCACCGAGCAGGTCGTCTACCTGCGCGGCAACGACCCGGTTGGGCTCGCGGAAAAGATCGCTGAGGCGCTGCCGGACCTGCGCAAACTCCAGAGCGCTGCGACAATGACCGCTGATTCAGGTCACAACTAAGGAGGCAGCCATGGCCGACAGCGTCTATCGCGTGACCGAGCTGGTCGGGACCAGCAGCACTTCCTGGGAGGCGGCCGCCAAGAGCGCGATCGAGACCGCCTCCAAGTCGCTGCGTGACCTACGCGTGGCCGAGGTCGTGCGTCAGGACGTGACCATCGAGGACGGCAAGGTCGCCAGCTACCGGGTCAGGCTGAACGTCTCCTTCAAGTACGAGGGCTCCCCGGCCAAGGGCAAAGCCCGCCGCTAGTTATCAACTTGGGGCCGGGCCGCCGGGGCCCGGCCTCGTCCTATCTACGGTGCGGTGGCCGCCTGGATCTGGCAGCCCGCGACCTTCATCTCTTCCAGGGCCTGCAGGCCGGTCTCCGGATTGACGGGCGCGCACAGGTTGACCAGCACCCGGACCGCGAACTCATGCTTGCGAGCGTCGAGCGCCGTGGCCCTGACGCAGTAGTCCGTGGCGAGCCCGCAGATGTCCATGTGGTCGACGCGGGCCTCCCTCAGGACTTCGAGCAGCGGGTGGCCGCGCGCATCCACGGCCTCGAAACCTGAGTAGGCGGGGGTATGCCTGCCCTTGTCGACGACCGTCGAGATGAGCTTCTCCCGGACGAGGTTGAAGATCGGCACGCATAGCGACGCCCCGGGCGTGCCGACGATGCAGTGGGGCGGCCACGTGTTGACGAAGTCGGGGTGGTCGGAGAAATGCCCGGCGGGGTCCTCGTGGTAGTCGCGGGTGGCAACCACGAAGTTGTATTCCTGCTTGAAATGGCGGACGTGCCTCGACACCATGGCCGCCACCTGCTTGCCCCCGGTAACCGGCAAAGCGCCACCTTCGACGAAATCGTTCTGGATGTCGATGACCAGCAGCGCGTTCCTCATCTTCCGTGGCTCACCTCACCTTTATAAGGGTTTGATCGCCGCCCGGCGATCGGTGGAGCGCCGCGGACTATCTTTTGGCCTGGATGTCGGCGTGGCGGAACGGCAGACGCGCCAGCCTTAGGAGCTGGTGCCCGAAGGGGCTTGGAGGTTCAAATCCTCTCGCCGACACCTGGCCTCCCCACTCTGTGCGGAGGTCGTCCCGCTCGCGCAGCGAGCCGGACGGGTGGGGAGTGGCGGGCTACACAAGAGCGCCTACCGCGTTTTGTAGCTAGAGTTCAATCTCGAATGGCATCCGAGCGCCGGAGCAAGAACGGCTCCCGGCCCAAAGCGGACCCGCTAAAAAACGGTCTCGAGGTCGGTGGCTACCGCGTGGTTCGCGAACTGGAGACCGACAGCCTCGGCGTGATCTACGAGGCCGAGCATCCACGCATCCATCGCCGGGTCGCGCTGCGCACAATCGAACCGGCCGTCGCCAGGGAGGTGAGCTTCTCCCGGCGGTTCCTGCTCGAGCTCCGGTCCTATGTGGCGTTGGAGCATCCGGCCATCCCCCGTCTCTACGAGCTGGCCTACGACGGTGACTGCCCCTACCTGGTGACGGAGATGATCTCTGGCAAGACCCTCGATGAGGTGCTCGGCGCCGGCGTCCGTTATGACGCGCTCGGCGTGATCGGCCTGCTTCGGCCGATCGCGAGCGCCCTCGACTATGCCCATTCCCGGGCGACGGTGCATCGCGACGTCAAGCCGGCGAACATTCTCCTCGCCAACGACGGTCGCACCATGCTGACCGGGTTCGGCCTGGGCACGGTGGCTTCGTTCAACACCGGTCCCAGCGCGGGAGGCCCCGTCGCGCCCGACTACGTAGCGCCCGAACGGCTGGTGGGCCGCGAAGTGGACGGGCGAGCCGACGTATATTCGCTCGCCGCGGTCATCTTCGAGGCCGTGACCGGGCGCAGGCCCTTTTCCTCGAAAAGCTGGATCGAGACATTGAGCCGGCGCCTGTACGAGCCGCCGCCCACCGTCCACGACGTGGCGCCTGACCTCCCCGCCCAGTTCGCATCGGTCCTCCAGCAGGCGATGGACCGTGACCCCGGCCGGCGGCCGGCGACGGCGGGCGAATTGCTCGACCGCCTCGAAGACGCCCTCAACCACCCCCGCTCCGGCGCCGAGCCGAGCAACTGGCTGCGCCCGGCGATGCGCCGCGGGAGCATCGGGCTCAGCGCGCTGCTCGTGCTGCTGGTCGGGGTCGCCGAGACCGCCTGGCTGCTGGACGGGGCCGGCCTGTCGCTGCTGGTGAAGTTCACCCACCAGGTCTTCGGCCGCTAGGTTCGTCCCCGCTATGCGGCGGTCGCCCGCCCGTCGATGATCACGACCCCGTTGCATGTGAACAGCCGGTCGACGATGAACCCGACATTGATGCTCGAAGGATCCTGACCTACCACTGAGCCGATCTGCGACATGATCTGCTCGGCGGGGACGTTGAAGCCGAAGGCGGTCGCGCCGACGGCGATGACCTCGAGCCCATTCCCGCGCCTCAGCAGGACGACGGTCCCGGTCCAGCCGGCGCCATCGAAGGTGCCGCTGGCGGCGATGATCGCGCCCGCCAGCGAATCGCCGACGACCGTGAGGTTGAGATTGGAGATGCCCGAGACCATGATGTTGCTTGCCAGGTCCTGCGACGTCAGGCCGCGACGCACGGCCCCATTCCGATCGATGTTGGCGCTTGCGCACGGCTCCAGGGCCGCCACGCTGACGAAAGGCGTCTCGCCGTTGGCCCCGAGCCCGCTGACCCCGATGACCAGGATCGTGTAAATACCGGCCGGCCCGTTGTTGACCGTGACCACGACCGGTGAATCGCCCTGCTTGGTGTAGAGCTGCCCGTCGGGGGCCTTCACCTGCAGCTTCATGAGGCTTCCCGGATAGCCCAGTGCGGCTTTGACGAGCCCGCCACCGGCGAAGCTGTAGGTGAACTGTTGTGTCTCTCCGTTGTGAATCGGAGGTCCGATGTAGTCCTGCTCCGTGCCGGGGGTGGTGCCCTGGCTCGCCTGGTCGGACGCGGAGAGCTCCGCCCCGAACGGGTCGTCTGGTTCGGGCACGATAGGACCGGCCGGTCCGACGTTGCCGGCCGCATCGGCAGTGGCCTGCTGCGGAGCCACAAGGTGCACGTGGTTCTTGCCGTCGAAATCCATCTGACCCTCGAACAGCTTCACGAGCATCGTGCCGTCGGCCTTGATGTAAACCTCGAACTTGGTGCCACGCACCGTGGCGGTGGCTGACTGTCCCGAGACCTTGAAAGTCGCTCCGCCAACCAGGTGTTGGACGTTGGTGAAGGTGCGTCCGAGCTTCTGGAGGATCGACGCGTCATGGAGGTTCCCGTCTTTCGCGAAGTGGGCAGAGGTCAGCGTGAACTCGGTGTTGCTCGCAAGGCGGGTCAGCGTCCCATCCGGCAGCTGGATGGAAGCGCGGCCTTTGGCGTCCGTTTTGACGCCGTCGCCGGGCTGCACGATCGCGCCCGAGACCGCCGTAGCGTAGTCGCCACCGTTGTGGGCGACCGACGTGGTCGGCAGGAACACGGTCAGGGTCGCGACCGCGTTGGTGGAGGCGGACGCGGCCACGTTGAGCCAGTACACCAAGCCCGCCACGACCAGCAGGATCACAACCAGCGCGACGATCCACCGGAGGCCGCGGCGGCGCCTGACGACCGGTTTGGCAGCTACCGCGGGCATGGCCGCAAAAGATAGCCCTTTGGACACCGAACCGCGTCCACATAGCGTCCAACGGCTGCGGCCGGGCTAACTGGCGGCCTCGGGTGGCCCCCCCGAGCTCCACCAGGTGGTCTAGCGGTGGCCCTCGATCACCATGATGCCGCCGCCGGGGCCGTTGCACGAATACACGCGGTCGACGACGAAGTCGACCGCGACGCCCGATTCGCCGGTCGCCGACGGGAGCCTCGACACGATCTGGGTCGTGACGTTCACGCCGCGGACGGTCAGCTGGGTCAGCACCACGCCGAGGTTGGGCGTCGCGGCGTAAAAGTCGATCGTCCAGGAGATCGGGGTGCCGCCCAGGTCGGAGTAGTAGTAGATGCGGGCCGAGTTCGGGGAGATGCCCTGCACCTGGAGGGTGATGCCGGTCGCGCCCGCCTGCGACAGCGACTGGGCGATCTGCGCGTTGCTCAAGGTCTGGCGAACCACCCCTCCGGTGTCGACGTTGCCTTCCACGCACGCGGCGTTGGTGGCGAACGAGACCGCGAAGGGCTCGCCGCCGGGGACGTCGATGGCATGGACGATGGCGCGATAGCGTCCCGGCGGCCCGCTCAAATTGCCCTGGACCGGTGATTTGCCGTTTCGGGATGCGTGCTCGACGCCGGCCGGATCGATGATCGAGAGGGTCATGAAGCTCCCCGGGTAGCACAGCGCGACGCTGAGGGTGCCACCCGGCGAGTCATAGTCGGCCTCTGCGGTCTGACCCGTGGCCAGGCTGTCGCCGGTGGTGGTCTGCGCAGTACCGGCGCTTGTGCCCGTGGCAACCGCCCCCGCGCATTGCGCGGCCAGGGGATACGGGTCCTGGGGGTCGGGTCGGATCGGTCGAGGGCTGGACAGCTTGCCGTTGGCATCGGCGTCTACCTCCTGTCCGGTCGCAAGCGTGATGGTGGTGGCGCCGGCGACCTTGACCGACCCTTCGAACACCTTGATCAGGTTGGTCCCGTCTGTCCGCACGTACACCTCGAACTGGGTGCCGCGCACCTCGGCGCTGACCGAGTGGCCCCCGACGTGGAAGCTGGCGCCGCCGACGAGGTGCTGGACGTTGCTGAGCGTGCGGCCGACCTTCTGGGCCACGCTCGCCGACTGCAGCGCGCCGTCCTTGTTCAGCTGCGCGGCGGTGACGGTGACGATCGTATCGGGCGACATGCGTACGAACGACCCGTCGGGAAACTGGATCGCCGCGTGCCCGGTGCGCCCGGTGCACACGGAGCTCCCCGCCGTGAGCGGCTCACCCGGGATCGCGGCCCGGGAGCAGGAGTCGTTGCGGCCGACCTCGACGGGCGCGTTGTAGACCACCAGGGCCGCCGGCGAGGGAACTCCTGCCTGGGCCTGGACGACGAGGAAATACCAACCGCCGCCGACCAGCAGCAACACGACCACGGCGAACACCCCGAGGCAGCCGAGACAGCCGACCCCGCAGCCGGCGCACCCGCTCTTCTTCGCCGGTGGTGGCGTGAAGATCGGAGCGGTCGGGGTCGGTGGTGGCTGCAGGACCGCCATTGGTCCCGGACTTTAGCTCGTTGCCGTCGAGAAATCGACCACCAGGCGCGCCGGGTTTGCGAGCGTGAACGTCCGCAGGCAGGCCGGGTGGTCCAGGCCCAGGGCCCAAGTCACGGAGCCCTCGAAGTCCTGCGTCAGGCGCGCCTCCTTCACAACCGGGAAGTCGCTGTGAGTGATGTCGGTCGGCCCGCTGTAGGTCAACGCCTCAGTCGCCGAGTGGACGGTCACCACCGCCCCGGCTGTCCCGCTCAGGGTGATCGTCTGCCCGGTGGCGCCCATTGGAAACGTCGGCCTGGCCTGTCGCTTGACCGTGTACGTGGGCACGGCATCGTCGAACTGGATCACGAAGCGGTCGTAGTCGACCTGCCGTCCGACCCGCACATCGGTGACGTGGGCGACGCCCGTAATGCCGCCTCCCGAGTCGGCGCACGCGAAGGCGGGGATGTTGGTGACGGGGGGAGTCGGCGGAGTGACCGGCGGCTGGGAGAAGCGAGGGCCTGAGGCCACCTGGTCAGGAGTCGGGGATGAGGTGGCGTCGGCGGCCGGGCTTGGCGTTGGGCCGCCCTGGGCGCAGGCCGCCAGGACCAGGCAGAGCGCGGCGGCAACGGTGAGTCGCACCGGCGAATGATATTGTCGAGCCTCCCCTACGTGGGCGGAACCAGGCCGCGCCGAGGTGGCGGAACAGGCAGACGCGTCGGTCTCAAAAACCGATGAGGGCAACCTCGTGCGGGTTCGACTCCCGCTCTCGGCACCTTCGGTGTGGCCGCGTATACACCTTCATGGTTGCGCTTGGGGTCAGGGTCCGACCACCTCACGTCGCTGGCGTGAGGCGGCGAACGCGAGGCCGGCGGCGACCAGGTCGAGTGGCGTCCACACGGGCGGGATGAACATGAGGATCGTACCGGCCCCGAGGACTCCGATCGCCAGCAGGACGATGGCGCCTGCCAGCGGCCTGCCCAGCGTGAGGAGGCCGCCGCCCAGCGACCAGGCCGCCACGATTGCGTAGACGAGGAAGAACGGCATGAAGCCCAGGAAGTCGGCAGGCTCGGCGACGGCAACCTTGCATTCCGGTCCTCCCGCGGCGCAGACATTGGTGGCGCCGAAGAACGCCCGCGACAATGCAGTTCCAAACAGCTCCAGGGCCAAATAGGCGGCGGGAGCGGCGGCGAGCGCGGACAGGACCAGTGCGGCTTTGCGCATCACCAGCTTCCCCCTCCGCCGCCTCCGCCCAAGAATCCGCCCCCGCCAAACCCGCTCGAAGAGCCCGATTTCGGCGGAGCGGATGCGATCGCGCTGGAGATGTTGGCGTTCATCGACTGCAGGCTGTTCGCGAGCAGCGCGGCCTGGAAGGGACCCGCGCCCACGTACCAGTTGCTGGTCGCGCTGGTGTCGATACCTTCGAAGGCCTTCGCCGAGAGCCTGACGCAGCCGAACACGATCGCGTAGGGAGGCAGCTGTGTGAAGCTCTCGGCCTTGGCGGCGATCTGCTGGCGATACTTCTCCGCGGTCGTCATATACAGGCGGAAGCCTAGCGTGTGCTGGAGCAGGTCGCGCCCGGCCGCGCTGCGCTGCGGCACGTACCTCGACGCGACCACCATCGTGATGCCGGTCAACGCTACAGCCACGCCGGGAAGGCCCCAACCGGACAACTCGCCGAGGACGCGGATCAAGATAGCGCCGGGATGACGACGATGATGCCGAGGACGGCCGGTGAAGGGGCCATCCATGATGGTCGTCGTATTAACCCAGATTGGCCGCGATTGTTATGCCTTCTGTTACGCCGCGATCCTCAACCTATGGGCACCTGAGTTGGCTACCTTGCAACCGGCTGCAGCAGAACCGCTCAGCCAGACCGGCGTTAAGTACGAGCGCGAATACTCGATCCTGAAGCGTCGCATCCAGGAGGCCGGACTCCTCGAGAAGCGCCCCGCGTACTACGCGCTGAGCATCACGACCAACATGGTCCTGCTGGTCTTCTGCCTCGTGGTCCTGTTCACCATCGGAACGGTTTGGGGCCAGGCCCTGGCGGCGGCGGCACTGGGCATCGTCTCCGGGCAGCTCGGCTTTCAGCTGCACGACTCGGGCCATCGCCAGATGTTCGTCTCCAGCTGGAAGAACGCTCTCGTAGGTCTTGTCACCGCCGACCTGATGCTTGGCATGAGCTACGGCTGGTGGGTGCAGAAGCACAATCGCCACCATGGGAACCCAAACGACGTCGACCTCGATCCCGACATCAAGGTCGGCGCCATCGCCTACACGGACGAGCAGGCACAGGCACGTCGCGGGGCCGGCCGCCTGGCCGCGATGTACCAGGCCTACCTCTTCTTCCCGCTGACGACCTTCCTCGCCTGGAGCATGCACGTCACCGGCCTCACCTACCTGGTCAAGGAGCCATCGCGCTACCGGCGCCTGGAGTTTGGCCTCCTGGCCGTGCACGCCGCCGTGTACCTGGGCGCGCTCGTGTACTTCCTCGGACCGTGGTCGGCGCTCCTCGTTGTCCTGATCCACAAGGGCGTCGGGGGGGCCTACCTCGCATCCGTGTTTGCCCCCAACCACAAGGGTATGCCGCAGACCGGCCCCTCCAGCCGTCTCGACTTCGTGCGGACCCAGGTGCTGACGGCCCGCAACGTTCGCGGTCATCCCCTCACCGACCTCTGGTACGGCTCGCTCAATTACCAGATCGAGCATCACCTGTTCCCGGGCATGCCGCGAGTGAACATGCGGCGCGCGCAGCCGATCGTCAGGCAGTTCTGCCTCGAGCAGGGGATCGAGTACTACGAGACGTCGTTCCTCGAGTCTTACCGGGAGCTGCTCGGTTTCTTGAACGAGATCGGCGCCCCGCTTCGAGCCGAGCGAATCCGGGTATAGGTTTCTTCAGCAGCCGCTAACGGCTTTTTGCACGGCCCACGGCGCCCTCTCCGTATAGTGCCTGCTGCCATCCAATGACCCTGACCAACCTTCGGCATGACATACGTAATGTGGCGATCATCGCGCACGTCGACCACGGGAAGACGACGCTGGTCGACGCGCTCCTGAAGCAGAGCCACACCTTCCGCGAGAACCAGGACGTCGGCACGCTCATCATGGACACCAACGACCTCGAGCGCGAGAAGGGCATCACCATCCTCGCCAAGAACACCTCCGTCCGGCATGGGGAGGTGACGATCAACATCATCGACACGCCCGGGCATGCCGACTTCGGGGGCGAGGTCGAGCGGGTGCTCAACATGGCTGACGGCTGCCTCCTGCTGGTCGACGCCGCCGAAGGCCCGATGCCGCAAACGCGGTTCGTGCTGCGCAAGGCTTTCGAGGTGGGGCTGCGCATCGTCGTCGTCATCAACAAGGTCGATCGCAAGAACGCCGACCCGAAAGCTGCGCTGAGCAAGGTCCACGACCTGTTCCTCGAGCTCGCAGAGGACGCCGACCAGCTCGAGGCGCCGGTGATCTATGCCGTGGCCAAAGAGGGTCGGGCCGGCACGGACGCCGACGACCTGGCGCCGGACCTGGAACCGCTGTTCAAGACCATCATCGAGCACATCCCAGCTCCCGTGATCGAGCCGGGAGGCTTCCAGATGCTGGTCGCGAACCGTGCATACGACGACTACACGGGCCCTATGGCGATCGGGCGCATCTCCCGCGGCAGCATCGCGCCGGGTGATGCGGTCGCAGTTCTCACCGCCGACGGGCAGGCCCGGCGCGTCAAGGTGGTGCAGACGCTCCTCTATCGAGGCCTCGACCGCGTCGCTGTGGCGACCGCCAGCGCAGGCGACATCGCCGTCCTCACCGGGCTGGACGAGGTTGCCATCGGTGACACCCTGGCCGATCCCGAATCGCCCGATCCGCTGCCGCGCATCGAGATCGACGAGCCGACGGTGAGGATGACCTTCGGTGTCAACACGTCGCCGTTCACCGGCCGGGAGGGCAAGTTCTCGACGACCCGGCAGCTGCGCGCGCGTCTTTACAAGGAGCTCGATGTCAACCTCGGCCTGCACGTCGAGGACACAGACGCCGCCGAGCGATTCCTGGTCAGCGGTCGTGGCGAGCTGCACCTGGCGGTGCTCATCGAGACCATGCGCCGGGAAGGGTATGAGTTCGAGGTCTCCCGCCCGGAGGCGATCGTCAAGAGGATCAACGGCCAGCTCATGGAGCCGGTGGAGCGGCTCACCGTCGACGTCCGCGAGGAGCACCTGGGCGCCGTGACGGAGTCGCTCGGCAAGCGCCGTGGCGAGATGATCGAGATCGTCTACGACTCCAAGGGCGGCGTGCGCCTCGAGTACCTGATCCCCACACGTGGCCTCATCGGCTTCCGGAACGCCTTCCTGACGTTGACCGCCGGCACCGGCCTGATGGGGTCGATCGGTATCGGCTACCGGCCCTGGGCGGGCGACTTCAGGGAGCAGCGAAACGGCGCCCTCACCGCGTCGTCAGCGGGAACCACTCTTGCGTTCGGGCTGGCCGGCGCGCAGGAGCGGGGTACCACCTTCATCGAGCCGGGGGAGGCGGTGTATGAGGGGATGATCGTCGGCATCCAGAAGCGGCCCGGCGACATCCGTGTCAACGTGTGCCGCGAGAAGAAGCAGTCCAACATCCGATCCTCGACCTCCGACATCTCGGTGCGGCTGACCCCGGCCAGCAAGTTGAGCCTTGAACAGTCGCTGGACTTCCTGGCGGAGGACGAGCTCCTGGAGGTGACTCCGCAGCATCTCCGGCTGCGCAAGCGCCACCTGACGGAGGTCGACCAGTCGCGGGCGAGAAGGGGCTCGCTACTCCCCACCCCCGGCCGCTAAGCGGCCGGGACCTCCCCGCACGGCGGGGAGGCAAGCATGAATAGACGCTGAGCGGAACGGGTATACTCTTGGTAGCCGGTGCAGTACCGGCGCTCACCGCAGGCTCCGTTTCTCGAACAGGCCCGCCGAGTTGAGTAGGCCTTGAGTTCGAGAGATAGGAGATGGAAATGCCTACAGGCACCATCAAGAAACTGGTCGCGGACCGTGGCTTTGGCTTCATCGCAGCCGAAGACGGTAAGGAATTCTTCTTCCACAGGAGTGGCACCGAAGGCGACTTCGACAGCCTCCGCGGTGGCGAGAAGGTGACCTTCGAGATCGAGGCGAGCCCCAAGGGCCCGCGCGCTCGCAGCGTCCGCACCGTCTAACGACGGCAGTTAAAGAAGAAGAGCCCGGGTCGAAAGACCCGGGTTTCTTTTTTATCGCCCTGCGCGCGGCCGGCGTTTTTTTGCCCTGCGCGAGGCCGGCGTTTTATCCTCACCCCCCCAGGTAGGCGCGCCGCACGGCAGGGTTGTGCAGCAGGTCGTCCCCGCTGCCGGTGAGGATGATTCGGCCGGTCTCCAGCACGTAGGCGCGGTCCGCGATCGCCAGGGCGCGCAGGGCGTTCTGCTCGACCAGGAGGATGGTGGTGCCGTCGCGGTGGATCTCCTCGATGGCCGCGAAGACCTCGTCGACCATCTGCGGCGCCAGCCCAAGCGAGGGCTCGTCCAGCAGCAGGAGGCGCGGTTTCCCCAGCAGGCCACGTGCGATCGCCAGCATCTGCGCCTCGCCACCCGACAGCGTGCCGGCCCGCAGGTTCCTGCGCTCGGCCAGGATGGGGAAGCGGTTCATGACCGTAGCGATCTGCGCGTCCGCCGCCGCGCGGTCGCGGCGCACCCACGTCGCGAGCTCGAGGTTCTCCAGGACGGTTTGACGTCCGAGGATCTCGCGGCCCTCGGGCACGTGCACGAGCCCGTGCCGCACGATGGCCGAGGCCTTGGCGGCCGTCAGGTCGAGGCCATCGAAGACCGCTGTTCCCGAGGTCGGCCTGATGAGGCCTGAAAGGGCGCTCAGGATGGTGGTCTTGCCCGCTCCGTTGGCGCCGATGAGCGCGACCACCTCACCGGCGGCCACCCGCAGCGACACCGCGCGCACCGCGTTCACGGATCCATAGCTGACCGACAGCTCGTGGACGTCGAGGATCGCGGCCACGGGTTCCGCGGCAGGCCTCGCGACGGCTTGAGCCTGGTCTGCCTCCGTCACTTCTGCGACGCCCGTGGCTCCCGGCGCGCTCGTCACCTCGCGCTCGCTGCCTGTGCCCAGGTAGGCCTTGATCACACCGGCATCGGTGGAGACCTCCTCCGGCGTGCCGTCCGCGATCTTTCGTCCGAAGTTGAGCACGGCGACTCGCTTGCAGACGCCCATCACGAGCTGCATGTCGTGATCGATGAGGAGGATGGTCAGCCCGTCGTGGTTGAGGCGCTCGATCAGCTCGCGCATGCCCAGCTTCTCCGACGGGTTCATGCCTGCGGCCGGTTCGTCAAGGATGAGCAGACGCGGCTGGAGCGCGAGCGCGCGGGCGATCTCCAGGCGCCGCTGGTCGCCGTACGGCAGCGTTCCCGCCGGCCGCCGGCCGACCTCGCCGGGATCCAGGCCGGCCGTCTCCATGAGGCGGTGCGCCTCGTTCAGGCGTGAGCGCTGATCGGGGCGGAAGGCGGGCAGCGTGCCGAGCTGGGCGACAGTGTCATCGCGCCGGCGCGAGTGCATGCCCACGATCACGTTCTCGACTGCGCTCAGGTCCTTGAAGAGGCGGATGTTCTGAAACGTGCGGGCGATGCCCAGCCCGGCGATCCGATGTGCGGGCAGGCCGGTGAGCTTGTCCGACTCCAGCCACGCGTTGCCGGCCTGGAAGGGCACGTACCCGGTGATGACGTTGACCAGGGTTGTCTTGCCGGCCCCGTTTGGGCCGATCAGGCCCTGGATCGATCCCTTCTCGACCTCCAGCGTCACCCCGTCGACGGCGCGCACCCCGCCGAAGTGACGCTGGACGTCAGCCAGACGAAGGAGCACGAAGTCTCGCGCGGGGCCACCAGCGAGGCGCGACGAAAGCGAAGCCGCCGCGACCGACGATGCCCTGCGGGCGGAAAACGATGACCGCGATCAGGATCACGCCGCTGACCACGCCGATGTAGTCGCCGGCCTGCTGAAACACATAGGGGAGCGTGGTCAGGAACAGCGCGCCGACAACCGGCCCCAACACGTTGCCGCTGCCGCCGAGGACGGCGAAGGTAAGCACCTGCACAGTCCGTGGCACGCCGTACTCGTTCGGGTCGACGAAGAAGTTGAGGTGGGATTCGGCCGCGCCGGCATACCCCGCGATGACGGCGCTGAGGATGAAGGCGATCAGCTTGTAGCGAGCGACGTCGATGCCCTGGCTGTGCGCCGCCAGCTCGTCCTGGCGGATCGCGCTCCATGCGTAGCCGAGTCTCCCTTTGGTGAGACGCCAGACAAAGAACACGACCACCGCCAGCGAGATGAGGACCATGTAGATCCCACCCAGTGGGTCGGCGTTCGGGTTCTTGAGCCCGAGTCCCTCGCCCGTGATCGGCAGGTTGAGGATCACCCCGAGGCTCAACGCTTCGATGAAACCGATCGTGGCAATCGCCAGGAACACGCCCCTCAGCCGAAGCACAGGCAGCCCCACGAGCAGTCCGACGATGCCCGCGAGCGCGGTGCCGGCGGCGAAGTTCAGGGCGAGCGGCGTGTGCCAGTACAGCTCCATCAGGAGCGCGGTGTACGCGCCGATGGCCATGAATCCTGGCGCGGCCAGCGAGAGCTGACCGGAGTAGAGGACCGTGAACATCGATGAGGCGAGGATGCCGTTGATCCCGATCTGCGAGATAAGGAGCGTGTGCGAGTTCCAGAAGCCGATCGGATCTGTGACCAGCTGGATCAGGAAGTCCATCAGTGCCCGGCCTCGGAGGTCCGCCGCATATTTCGCGGCATCGGCGGCCGGAGCCAAGGAGAGGGTGGCGCAAGGAGGAGCGCATCTGTCGATTCGTGACGACGCAGCGCCGGGCACCTCGACGCAGGCTTCAGCGCCTCTCTCGGGGCCCCCGCGGAATCGCATGATTCCGTGGGGTGAGACGGCGCCCGGCCGCCTAGGTCGCGAAGATGCAAGGAACTTCCGGGGCTGGGCACTTAGATCTTGTCCCGGAGCTGAGCGCCGAAGAACCCCTGGGGACGGAGCACCAGCATCAGGAAGAGCGCCGCGAATGCGACGCCGGCGCGCACGTTGCTGCCGAGCAGCACCACGGCGAGCACCTCGATCGCCCCGAGGAGGTAACCGCCCAGCACCGCACCTGGAATGCTGCCCATCCCGCCCAGCACGATCACCGCCAGACCCCTCACCTCAACGCTGTCGCGGCCGATGTATGGGCTGATGTCGCCGTATGCGATGCCGAAGAGGATGCCGGCGAGGCCTCCGAGCGCCGAGGAGATGACAAGGGTCAGGGAGATCATGCGGTCGACGTCGATGCCCATCAGCCGCGCTGCGCGCGGGTTCTCAGCGACGGCGCGTAAACCGCGGCCAACCTGCGTGAAGCGCATGACATAGCCGAGCAGCAGCATCAGCGCGATCGAGATCGGAACGATGGCCAGCTTGCTTCCCTCCAGCGTCAGCCCCGCCACATGCCAGGTGGGATTGGGGAAAGAGCCCGGCGGCATGCTGACCGAGTTGGCGCCGTCCACCCACAGCCACGCAAAGAACGTCCCAGGCCTGCCCTGCTCGATCGCGGCGACGATGATGAGGGCCAGCCCGATCGTCGATATCAGCGCCGCGATGGGCGGCGCCCGCCGCCTCCGCAGCGGGCGCAGGCAGACGTACTCGATCACCAGGCCGATCAGCGCCGCCACCACGACGCCGAGCACGCAGGCCAGCCAGAAGGATTGCCCGTGGTTGACGACCAGCGTGTAGGTGACCGCGGCCCCGAGCATGAACACAGCGCTGTGGGCCAGGTTCAAGATGTCGAGCACGCCGAATACCAGCGTGTACCCAACCGCGAACAACGCGTAGATGGATCCGAGGAAGATCGCGTTGAGGATCTGCTGCCCCAAGGCGAATCAACAATAAGTTGTGGAGCGGGGGACCTCGCGATCCCCCGCAGCTGTCATCAGCTTGGCGTGATCTGGTGGACGAGGGTGAAGCCGCCGGAGCCGTCCATCTTGATGATCCAGACGGTCTGCTTGACGTCGTGGCTGGAGGTGAACTGGAACGGACCGAGCGGGGTCTGGATGTTGACCGTCTCCATCGCCCCGCGCAGCTTGTCGCGGTCCCCGGCGAGGTCTGAGAACGTGAGGTTGGCTCGCTTGGCCGCGTCGGCCAGGACCTTGATCGCCGTGTAGCCCTGCGCCGCGAACTGGTCCGGGTCCTTGCTGTAAGCAGATCGGAATGCGGTCACGAAGTCATCGTTGGACGGGAATGAGTTGCCGAGGTACCAGGCGCTGGCGCTGCGTGCACCAAGGCCTGCGGCGCCCGCCTGCTTGGACACCGTCGCCGTGTTGAAGCCGTTGCCGCCGAGGAACTGGCCCTGCCAGCCCTGTCTGCGAGCCTCGGTCATGATCTTGGCCGGGATGGCGCCGAGCGACGTGATGAAGATCACGTCCGGCTTCAGCTGCACTGCCTGCGTCACGTATGGCGAGAGGTCGGCCTCGCCCTTGTTGAACTTGATCGTCTTCAACAGGTTGATGTTGTACTTGCTGACGGTGGCCTGCACTATCGTGCCGCCGTCGCTGGAGAACTTGTCGTCCTGGGCGACGAGGAGCACGCCCGTGCTCGGGTGGCCGTCCGCTGCGTAGGACTGAATGTTGTCGGGGATCGCGGTCTCCTCGCCAAGGCTGTCGCGGAAGACGTAACGGCAGGGCGTCGCGGTCGGGTAATTGCAGTCGGGGACGATGTGGATCCCGGTCGTGCTGACCGCAAGAATTGGGGTCTTAAGGCTCTCGGCGAGCGGGTGGACGGCCACGGCCGAGTTGGAAAGAGTGGGGCCGAGGAGCGCCAGGTCCAGGTCCGACTGGATCATCGTCTGGGCGACCTGGGCGGACTGGGCCTTGTCGGAGGCGTCGTCCTTGACGACGAGGTCGATCTTGGCCCCGTTGACGCCGCCGGAGTTGTTGATCTGGGTGACCGCGAGCATCATGCCGTCCCGGCTCTGCGGCCCGTAGACGCCGCCCGCCCCGGTGATCGACAGGATCGCCCCGAGCTTGATGGTCTTCCCGGAATACGAGTTGCCGGTCGTGCCGCCTCCGCCGGTAGAGCCACAGGCCCCGGCAATGACAGCCGCCACCAGTAAAGAAACGAGGCGCACCCGTCTCATATCAGCTCTCCCTCGTGACGTTTTCTTAACCTACTCATAAACCTATCACCACTCACGCCCGGAGCCGTTTCAGGAGCTTCGGAATGTTGAGCCTGGGATGAGGGTAGCGCGGGCTCATCTCCTGCAGGGTCTCGATCAGGATTCTGGACACCGCCCAGTCGCGATAGGCCTTGTCGTTGGCGGGGACCACGTACCACGGGGCGTACCAGGTCGAGCAGTCCGTGATGGCGATGCTGTACGCGCTCTGGTAGTCGTCCCAGTAGGCGCGCTCGTCGATGTCGTGCTCGCTGAACTTCCACTGCTTGTCCGGGTCCTCGAGTCTTTCGATGAGGCGCTTGCGCTGCTCGTCGTAGGAGATGTGCAGGCAGATCTTGACGATCTTCGTTCGTTGGGCGCTGACCTGCTTCTCGAATTGGTTGATCAGTCCATAACGGCGCTCGATCATGTTGAGGGGCGCCAGGTCGTGGACGCGCGCGACCAGCACGTCCTCGTATTGAGATCGGTTGAAGATGCCGACGCTGCCGGCCGCCGGCAGGCGCCGGCGGATTCGCCAGAGAAAGCCGTGCCGCTTCTCCTCGGCCGTGGGCTGCTTGAACGGTGTGATCTGGACGGACTGCGGGTTCATGTACCCGATCACGTGCGTGACGGTGCCGTCCTTCCCGCTCGTGTCCATGCCCTGCAGCACGATCAGCAGCGCGCGCTTGTGCTCTGCGAAAAGCTGATCCTGGAGCTTGAAGAGCCTGGCCTGGTGCTTGGGCCCGTCCCTCTTGATTTGCTTGGGACTCTTGAGGCCGGGGGTGGAGGCCGGGTCGACCTCCGCAAGCCGGAAGCGCCCGTCCTGTACCTCGGCGCGGAGCAGGTCGCGGATCTGCTTCGGCACCCGAGAAGTGTAAGAAGCCTAGGCCAGCTCCACCGGCACGACGTCGACGGTGACGAGCTTGTCGGCGCGCAGGATCGTGAGCGGCAGCCTGACTCCTATCCGGGCTTCGACCATCAGGCGCTGCAGGTCGCCGGCCTTGGCGACGGCCACGTCGCCGACAGAGACGATGACGTCGCCGCCGCGAAGCGCCGCAGCTGCGGCCGGACTGGCCGCGACCACCTCCTGCACCTCCACGCCGGCCTTCCGGCCGAGGCGCTCCGCCATCGCGGGGGACAGCGGCCGGGTGCCGCCGGCGATTCCGAGGAAGGCTCGGCGGACACGGCCGTTTCGCATGAGCGCGGAAAGGATCGCCTGGGTGGTCTTGTTGATCGGCACCGCCAGACCGAGCCCCATCCCAGCCACGGCGGTGTTGACGCCGACCAGGCGAGCCCGCCAGTCGGCCAGGGCGCCACCGGAGTTGCCGGGGTTCAGGGCCGCGTCGGTCTGGATGACGTCCTCGATGAAGCGCCGGTTCCCGTTGCCGTCGGCGGTCGCCAGTGAGCGGCCTAACCCGCTGACGACCCCCGACGTGACGGAACCCGAGAAGCCCATCGGGTTTCCGATCGCCACCACCAGTTGGCCCACCCTCAAGTCGTCTGCATTTCCGATCTGGATCGGCTCGAGCGAAGCGGCCCGCGCTCGAGTCACGGCGAGGTCTGACAGCGCGTCGGCGCCCACCACATCCAGCTCGTACTCGGACCCATCGATGAACGACGCGGTCGCGGCGCCCGCCTGCGCAACGACGTGCGCCGAGGTGACGAGAAAGCCGTCGGGGGTGATGACGACCCCGGAGCCTGCGCCACCCTCGAAGGAACGGCTGCCCCGGCGCACGCGGAGACTCGCGACCGAGGGCAGGACCTTCTGCGCGACCCCGGTCACCGTCGCCGAGTAGGCGTCCAGCGCCTCGGTCTCGGTTGCCACCCCACCGGCTTGATCTGACATGGTGCTTACAACATTACGACGCTGAGGATCGCGACGTGCGCAGCTTCGGTTTGGCGGCCTGGGCCGCCGCCCGGCGCATCGCCTCGAACTCGACCTTGAAGCCGGCGACGATCTGCTCGGGGTCCGGCACCAGGCCCGCGTCGGTGGCGACGCCCAGCATCACACCGCCCGCATAGCTCAGGATGCTGATGCCCAGCGCCATGTGGCCGGACTGCGGGACCCAGAACATCACCTTGTCGATCTTCCTGCCCGCCATGTACAGCGGTTGGCGTGGGCCAGGGACATTGGTCAGCACCGCGGTCGCTTTGCTGCCGAAGAAGCGGAGCCCCAGCTGCTCGACCTCGACTGGGGCCAGGCCGAGAAGGCTCAGCACTCCGAACGCAACGAGCGCCTCCGGCGAACTCTTGAGCTCGTCCATCTCTTTCTTGATCGCGCGCAGACGCCGGCCGGGGTCGGCGATCCCGATCGGGAGCGTGAGAAAGACCAGGCCGAATGCGTTGCCGAGCTTCAGCGGTCCATCGAGAGGCCGGAGGTTCACGGGCACCGACGCTCGAATCGCGACCCCGGCGGTGCTACCGCCCCGCTTTTCGATGTAGCGACGCAGCGCGCCTGTGGCGGTGGCGACGAGTACGTCGTTGACGGTGGCGCCGAACGCCTTGCCGATGCTCTTGAAATCGTCAAGAGGAACCGGCTCCGACCACGCGGCCCGCTTGCGGCGGCCGAGGTCGCCCTTGAAGAATGTCGCAGGGTCCGGCGGGAGCAGGACCAGGCGTCCCAGCCGGTACGCGCCGTGCGCGCCGATGCGCGCGATGTTCACGGCACGATCAGGGTTGGCGATCAGCGCCTGGCCGCTCGCCACGCCCCTACCGATCGCGGCCGGCAGCCAGTCGAGCGGCAGCCTGAGCCCTGTCGCGGGTCGCTCGGTTGTTGCGCGAGGCGTGTTCGCTTTGGGCGAGCTGTCGGTGAGCGACAGCATCACGCGCACGAGCGCGATGCCGTCGGCGATGGAGTGGTGCACGCGCGTGAGGATCACCGAGCCCCCGTTATTAAGGGGTCCCCGCGAACTCACGGCGTTGCCTCTGAGTTCGCGGGGCTTGTAACCGTCGATGACGTGCATGTGCCATAGGGGCTTGCTGAAATCGAGCGGTGTGCTCATCAGGTCGCTGACCATGTCGCTGAGCGCCGTGTCGGCTTGTACAAATGCGCCCTGCGCGCGCCCGGCGGGCTTCGGGAGTGCGACGTGGGTGATGTGGTTGTCGATCTCGAAGTGCTCGTCGTCCTCCCAATGCGGGACGTTGCCCCGCGTGCGTGGGCGGACCACCCGCTGGTGAAACCTGCCGAAGGGTTTGAGGCGCCGGTCGAGAACTAGCCGTAGGCGCTTGAGGTCGACCGGCCCGTCGAGGGCCATCACGCCCGTGACCATCATCAGGTTGGTCGGGTCTTCCATCCCCAACCAGGCCGCATCGATGCTCGCCATGGGAACCCGCTTGGCCATCATCCGCAATGCTAGGCCGGGTAGACCGAGACCTCCGTCGCCTTGACGACCATCCACACGCCGGCCCGAGCTCGCGCATGCCCCCGCGGGTCACCTCGGCGACCAGCGGCACCGGACCTTTGACCCGCACGCGGACGCGGTCTCCTTGAAGGTCGAAGCTTTCGACCTGCCCGTGCCACACGTTGCGTGGAGACCCATCGGGTCGCGACCTGTACAGCGCGACCGCGCGGGGGTGTATGACCGCATAGACGTCGCCTTCGCCGGCATCGGCGGCGGCCAGCGATGCATCGCCCGCGAGGCCGATGTGATCGCCACGCGCGTGACCACGGACGAGGTTGACCCCGGCCAGGTCGGCCACAAAGCGCGATCGCGGCCGGGAGGTCACCTCGTCGGGAGTTCCTGACTGCACCACGGAGCCCTGCTCCAGCACGACGAGCCTGTCCGCCAGCGCCATCGCCTCGAGCGGATCGTGGGTGACGAGCACCCGCACCCCGGAGAAGGCCGCCAGCCTGCGGGTCAGCTCGCGGCGGACCTCGGCGCGGATCGAGACGTCGAGGGACGAGAGCGGTTCATCGAGCAGGAGGAGCTTGGGCTCGGTCGCCAGCGCCCGCAGCAGGGCGACCCGCTGCGCCTGGCCGCCGGACAGCTCGCGCGGCAGAGCGTCCGCGCGGTCGCCCAGCCCAGCTTCATCGAGCCACCCGCGGGCCACGGCTCCGGCCTGCGTTCGGCCCTGAGCGCGGAGACCGAAAGCGACGTTGTCGACCACGCTCAGGTGCGGGAACAGGACGTGGTCCTGGAAGA
>WNFD01006867.1_pt1 | contig 20439 bp, 25 predicted proteins | sample 5400491 | NCBI WGS metagenome assembly WNFD01 (sample SAMN13153343, study PRJNA577476) | soil metagenome | isolation source: 120 cm saprolite under Douglas fir tree site 2 hole 2 replicate 2 | place: USA:California | collected 2015-04-18
CAGCGGCCAGCTACTGGTATGGGCGGATGCTCCGGCTCCTCGAACGCCGGGGCTTTAGGAAATCACCGGCCCAAACGCCCGAAGAGTTCGCCTCGGCCATCGGCGATCCGCGGATACAGAAAGATGTTGTGGTGTTCACCGAGCACTACGAACGGGCGCGCTTCGCGGATTCCGTCGAAGATGCGCAGCGGCTGCCGGAGCTGCTGGAAGAGATGAGCGGGCGGAAGCGTTGAACGATCTCTGAGATCATCCTGCCGGATAGGCTTCCACGGCGGACTCCCCGCGTTGATTCATATTTATTTCAGAGTGACTAATTCCACCCGAATTCCTGATGAGCCCGGCAGCATCAGCAGTCACCAATCAGAATCGAAAAGCAGGAAGACCCGGAACTCCAATTCGCAAATTACCCGTATGAATTCAATCGGGTATAGCGGAGTGACCCATCCAGGTAATAATACTTCGCTATGGGTGTTTCGATTTCATGGATCGCGGTCAAAACCACCTTTCCTGACACGGTCAACTCTCTGCTGGAATTAAGGCCTACAGGCGATACGGAAGAAATCCCGGAGTCGCCCTGCAGCAGTATTCAACTTCCCAGCGGATATTATTTCGTCGCGTTTATGCGCAGGGAACTCAGCACTAGATTCCTGCGAAGTGGTCCATCGTCCACAATGCCCAGGAAGGCATTCTGGATTTGAAAGTAAAGGGCACTCCGCCGGAGCCATTTGACGAGATTCGCAATAATGCTCTAAGAGAGCAAATTGCAGATGGCGGCAAAGATGCCGATGTGGATCATATTTTCGATATTCCTGTGCGATTGGCGTTTACGCTGATCGGCTATCGTTACGATCAGGATGTGGCCGGAGCAGAGAATAGATTTGCCGTGCTTGAGCAGTCGCACCGTTCCTGGCTGAAACGGATCTTTGGAAAGTGAGCGCGCTGAAGATCCCCCATCTACTCTCCATGCCATGTCAAAATCGAACATCCCGAGAGGCCCCGTTTCAAGTCCTCCGGTCCTTTAACGTGGCAAAGCTGCATCTCTGCGAATTGCCCGAAGCCGATCCGGCGTCTTCAATCCAGCGGCTTGTCATTCTCATTCGGCGTCCGATTCTCCGTAGTCGAACGAATCACACCGGTTTCGTCCGCGAAGAAACTCACCGTGCCTGCCTTTCCGTATTCCACCGGCATCCCGGTGAGCCGGAAGCGGTCCGACGCAACCCGTGTGTAGTGGTACTCATATCCGTCACGGATGGGCGGGTCATCAAAAAATGAAGGGTCCAGCAGCATGGCGTGTTCAGGGGAAGGCTGAGCCTCCTTCGGCCCCGATAGCGCCTGTATACGTTCGGGATAACCGACAGCAGGATAGCTGGTGGAGTACGCAATCATGCAGGTAATCAGGGTTCGCATCATGGCAGCGCCCGGCATCTCGCCATGACCAGAGCCGCGCCCTTCACGAATCAGCGCTTTCGCAAATTCCTCCGACTCGAGGTTCTGCTGCTCCATGGCGGCGCCGACGTTAATCAGACGCCACTCTCCGTCATCCATCCGCATCACGAGAAAGATCAGGGCATCACGGCGTCCGGGCGCGCTCTGCTGCGGGAAGTGATCGGTTGCAGCATCGCCCTGTGCTGCGCCGGCCGGCACCTTCGGCTTTTCCCCCGCCCGCACCATGACCAAAGCGTCAGCGCCGGAAAGGAACGTCTTTTGGATCCTGATAATTGCGCCCCCGCCATCCGGGGTCGCAGCTTCCCAGCTGCCATCCTCGGACTTCGTCAGTTTGACGTTCTCTCTGGCGAGAAATTTGACCGGCAGCAGTTTGTCCACAACCTTCGCTTTCTCCTGCGGAGTAAGAGCGTCCAGCGCTTTTTGCACCGCCGGGGGCAGGTGTTTCAGGACCACTTCCGCCTTATCGGATGTCGCCATCTCCTCCAGAGCGTCTTCCGGAGTCTGAGCCCTGAGAATCGGGCAGGCGAGGCTTAAAAGACAGAATAATTGAAGTCCGCGCAGGATGGATTTCATGAGTTTCCCTTTCTGTATGGCTAAGGCGCCACCGTCTCGGCTGATTTAAACCAAAACCTAAACGCAGAGGAAACGGAGAGAGCGGAGGGGGAGGAGTAAGTTTTTCAATTATACGAGGGCCGGGCATTTTCGTGCGCCCGGAAAATGATTGTTCTTCCGTACCCTCCGCCATCAGGGATTTGCTTTCGCCTGGTTAAGCCTGTGCCATAGGCGGTGGCAATGAATCCCGCGACCACCAGCGCACGCCATGAAGGCGTCAGTTGTCTGAATGTGCCGGCAAAATCGCCCCCGGCGGTGTGGGTTGAAATCACGTAGTACACGACGATCGCTCCGATGATGAATGCACCCGCCGAAACAAACAGATTGGGGACCCTGCCGCTCATGGGCGATGCTCCTTTAAAAAGAATGCCGGGCAGCGGTGCGACGGCTGCCCGGGCTGCATGGAATACGACTATTTCTGAATTACGCCACAGGCGACCCGGTCGCCCGAGTTGCCGCTGGGATCGGTCTTGCCGTCATCTGCCTTGGCGTGGACCACCAAAGCGGTGCCTCCGCCGGTGAAAACCGAATTGGGACCCTCACCGACGATGACACCGGTCGCGATCAAAGTTGCTGTCGCATTGCCTTTAGCGTCCGCTTTGAAATTGGGAATGTCGCCGGCATGCGGGCCTTCGGGGTTTTGCAGGCCGTGATGTTTGTTCGCCGGGTTGAAGTGCCCGCCCGCTGACTTGAAATCGGGACCTTCGCATTTGGCCGTCTGGTGTACGTGGATGCCGTGTTCGCCCGGCGTGAGGCCGTGCAGATTCAATTTGATCTTCACGCCTTTGCCCGCCGGAGACAGCGTGGCTGTGCCCGCGTCCTGTCCCTGGCCGTTCTGCAGTTTCACCGTCACCGGGGCGGGCTTCGAATCTTTCGCAAAGGCCGCCGAAGCGAGCGCCAGTAACGCGCCCATGGCGGCCATGCGCATCATCCTGGAAATCTGTGTGTTGAGCATATGTCGGAATTCTCCTTGATTGACTTTTTAAGACTGCTTGTTCACCGTAAAAATTGTACTCGCCTCCGGGATTTGGTAATTGGGTAATTTGGTAATTGAGCCGGCGCCGGGCGCGAGATGAAATCCGAGCTTCAATTACGCAATTACCAAATTCCTGCTGAATTTCCGAATTTTCTCCGATGTTACAATGAGTATTACGCATGACTGTTGAATCTCCCGCAATAACGCTGCCTTCCGAGGCTTCCAGGGCCGTGGCGAAGCCGGTCAAAGTCGGCTTTGTGAGCCTGGGGTGTCCTAAAAATCTGGTGGATAGCGAAGTCATGATGGGCATTCTCCAGAGCGGCGGCGCGGAGATCACTGCGCACGCCGAAGATGCCGACGTGATCGTGGTGAATACCTGCTCCTTTATTGATACCGCCAAGCAGGAATCCGTCGACACCATTCTGGAGATGGCGCAGCACAAGGTGACCGGTAAAGCACGCAAGCTGGTGGTCGCGGGATGCATGGTCGAGCGCTATCGCAACGAGATCCAAAAGAACATTCCTGGCCGCCGGCATTACGCCACAGGCTGCGCCGAGCGGCGATCATTCGCCCTTTGTCATTCTGAATTCCTCCTCGAAGAGCCAGTCGCTGAAGTCGGGCATGGGCATGAATACTACCGCGCGTGCCGAGGGCGATGCGCGCCAGGCGAAAGGCCGCTTCTCGCGCGCCGAATGGGACGGCGCTGTCGCCGATCTGCCCGGATATCTCTACGACGAGAACACGCCCCGCGTGCTGGCCACGCCCCGGGCGTCGGCGTACATCAAGATTGCCGAGGGATGCGATCATCCCTGCGGGTTCTGCATCATTCCTCAGCTTCGGGGCAAGTTCCGGTCCAGGCATTTTGAATCGGTCATCGCCGAAGCCGAGCGCCTGACCGCCGGCGGAGTGCGCGAAATTACCCTCATCGGGCAGGACACCACCTGCTACGGCGAAGACCTGGGCCTGAAAGACGGGCTGGCCCTGCTGCTGGAACGGCTGGCGCAAATCGAAGATCTGCGCTGGGTGCGCTTTCTCTACGCCTATCCCAACAAGATCACCGGACGCCTGCTGGAAACCATCGCCGGTCACGAAAAGATTTGTTCCTACATGGATGTCCCGCTGCAACATGCCTCATCGGACGTGCTCAAACGCATGAAGCGCGGCGCGGGCTCCGATATTTTTCTGAAGTCGATTGAAAAGATGCGCCGCGCCGTTCCCGATCTCACCCTGCGGACTTCGTTCATCGTCGGCTTCCCCGGTGAAACGAAAGAGGACTTCGATGAGCTGTGCGAGTTCGTTACCGCCGCGCAGTTCGACTGGATGGGCGTCTTCAGCTACTCCGATGAGGAAGGCTCGCAGGCGCATCATCTGGAACATAAAGTCCCGGCGCGCGAGATCGAACGCCGCCGCAAAAAGCTGATGCAGATTCAGAAGCGCATCAGCAAAAAGAACAAAGCAAAGCTGGTGGGACGCCAATTCGATGTCCTCGCCCTCGGCCCTTCCGAAGAGACCGATCTGCTGTGGGAAGGCCGCACCGAGATGCACGCCCCGGAAATCGACGGAAAGCTGTTCATCAACGATTTCGGCGATCACGATCAGCCGAAGGCGGGCGAGTTCTACCGCTGCGAAGTCGTCGAAGCGCACGACTACGACCTGGTGGCCCGGATTCTCTGACGTCATGGCCAAAAAGAAAAATCGCTCGTTACGCTGCCCCGTCTGCCGCAAGCTGGTGCTTGCGGGCGAAGAGACTTTTCCGTTTTGCAGCGACCGTTGCCGCACCATCGATCTGGGCAAATGGGCCAGCGGAAAGTACGTGATCTCCACGCCCGCCGACCCGGAAGAACTGGAAGAGCACTACCGCGAAGATTCGGACGAACAAAGAGACAAAGGCATTTAGCCGCGAATATAAATGATGACCGATACCACGGTTAAGAAATCGCGGGTTTCCTGGCTGATTGCGACATTTTTCGGCGTTGGCTTTCTGAAGCCGGGGCCGGGCACCTATGCCTCGGCAGTCACCGTCGTGTGCTGGTGGGGTGCGAGCCGGTTCATTGCGCCGGCATGGCTTCTGCCGGTGGCGGTTGTGGCTTCGGTGGCCATTACCCTGGCGGGCATACCGCCTTCCACCGTGGTGGCCCGTGAAAGCGGAGTCGAAGACCCGGGTTTTGTAGTCATCGACGAGGTGGCCGGGCAGATGATCGCGCTGATTGGCACACCGCTCGGTTGGAAATACCTGTTGGCGAGTTTTATACTCTTTCGTGGGTTCGATATCTTTAAGCCCTTCCCTTTGCGGCGTCTGGAAGACCTGCCGGAAGGCACCGGCATTATGCTGGACGACGTGGGCGCGGGGATTTATGCGGTGATTCTCCTGCAGCTCTGGCTGCATCTAACCTAACGGTCATCATTCCATGGATCGGAAGATCCAGGACAGAGAACAGACTTCCTTCATGGGCATTTCCGACGCACTCCTGGGCAAGAAGAACGTGGATGGCACTCCCTGGATCGAATCCATCGAGCCGGGTGCTTCCCTGCCCGGCGGGGCGGTCAGGATTATCGGCAGGAGCCTGAAGCCGCCGAAGCTCTCCCGTCCCGTGGTGAATTTCAACGGGCTCAAGGGCGCGATTTTGGCGAGTTCGGAAGATTTTCTGATCGCCCAGGTGCCGATGGGGGCGCGCTCCGGCCAGATTGTCGTTCACTCGAACGGAACGGCCAGCAACCCGCACGACCTCAAGATCGCGCAGCCCATCACCGAGATCGCCGTCCATCCGGTGGCCAATCCGGCGGTGGACCTCGAAGGCAACATCTTCGTGACATTTTCCGGCAGCCGCGGGCAGAAAGTCCCGGTCTCGATCTATAAGATCGACACCGACTACAACATCAAGCCCTTCATCTCAGACCTGATGAACCCTTCGGGCATCGCCTTTGACGAAGGCGGCCAGATGTATGTGTCATCGCGCTACGACGGCACCGTCTACCGGGTTGCGCCCAACGGCACCATGAGCACCTACGCCGAGGGCCTCGGTGTGGCCACGGGTATCGCCTTCGACCGCCGGCAGAACCTTTATGTGGGCGACCGCACCGGGACCATCTGGCGCATTGCGCGCGACCGCCAGATCTTCGTCTTTGCCACGCTCGAGCCCAGCGTGGCCGCCTACCATCTTGCGTTTTCTCCGGCGGGCACGCTGTATGTGACCGGACCCACCACCTCAAGCTATGACACCGTGCACGCGGTCGATACCCAGGGATCGGTAACAACTTTCTATCGCGGCCTGGGACGTCCCCAGGGACTGGCCTTCGATGCGGCGGGCAATCTTTATGTGGCGGCGTCCCTGGCGGGCAGAAGCGGAATCGTCAGGATCACCCCCGAGGCCAAAGCCTCGCTGGTCATTGCCGGAAACGACATCGTGGGGCTGGCGTTCACTCGCACCGGAGGCGCGGTGATCGCCACTCGAAACTCGATTTTTTCTCTGAACTGGGGCATTCCGGGTCTGCCGCTCATATAAACTTCTCTCTGTGAACGCGGAGATCATCGCCATCGGCTCGGAACTGCTGACACCCTTCCGGCAAGACACCAACTCCCTCGCTCTGACCGCGAAGCTGAACGAACTCGGCATCGAACTGGATTTCAAGTCGGTGATCGGCGACCGGCGCTCGGACCTGATCAATGCCGCCCGCATCGCGTTCGGCCGGGCTGACATCATTATCTTTATGGGAGGCTTGGGCCCCACGGAAGATGACCTGACCCGCGAAGCCGTGGCCGAATCTCTGGGGCTTGCGCTCCGGCGCGATCCCCGGCTTGAAGAAGAACTGCGCGCGCGCTTTGCCGCCCATGGCTGGAAGATGGCGGACAACAATCTGCAGCAGGCCGATGTCATTGCCGGAGCGGAAGTGCTCGCCAACGCGCGGGGCACGGCCCCCGGCCAGTTTCTGCGCGCCGAATTCCGGGGCAAACAGAAGGTAGTTATGCTGCTGCCCGGACCTCCCCATGAAATCCTTCCCATGTTCGACGGCGCCTGCGTGGAGCGGCTGCGCTCCATCGCGCCTCCGCGCAATATCGCCACGCGCGTTTTGCGCATCGCCATGGTGGGCGAGTCCCTGGCGGATAAGCGGGCGGCCGCCATCTACAAAGAGCATAGCGATGTGCAGACCACGATCCTCGCCGGGGCCGGCGAAGTGCAGTTCCATCTGCGCGCGCAAGCGGCGTCCCAGGCAAAAGCGCAGAAGGCCGTGGACACTCTGGCCTCGAAGCTCGAAGACGAATTTGAAGAAGCTGTGTTTTCCGCCCACGGCGAAAGCCTTGAACAGATCGTGGGCTACTACCTGCAGATGCGCAGTGCAACCCTGGCGGTGGCTGAGTCCTGCACGGGAGGCATGCTGGCCCAGCGCATCACCTCGGTGCCCGGCAGCTCGCGCTACTTCCTGGGCGGAGCGATCGTCTACGACAACTCGCTGAAATCGGATCTGGCCGGCGTTCCTCCGCTGCTGATCGCCGAACACGGCGCGGTGAGCGAGCAGGTGGCGGCCGCGCTGGCCGAAGGCATTCGCGAGCGCTGCAAGGCCTCGATGGGCGCGGGCATTACCGGCATCGCCGGCCCCGGCGGCGGGACCGAGCAGAAACCCGTGGGGCTGGTCTTCATCGCCATCGCCGACGACAGCGGCACGGAAGTCGTTGAGCGGCGCTTTCCCGGCGATCGTGACCGCATCCGGCTCTACGCGACCCAGCTCGCGCTGGATACCATCCGCCGCAAACTTATGTGACATGCGCATCTTTATCGCCCTGGATATCCCCGAGGAAATTCGCAAACGCATCAGCCGTTATGCGCAGCAGGTGCGGCCTCTCGCCCCGGAGTCCCGCTGGAGCCGTCCGGATGCGTTGCACGTGACCCTCAAATTTGTCGGCAATGCGGACGGCGCCAAAGTCGCGGAGATGAAGCAGGCGCTTCACGAAATTTCTCTTCCTCCCTTTGAGATCGGCTTCAGCGGCGTCGGGTTCTTTCCCGGTGAAAGATCTCCGAAAGTCTTCTGGGCGGGTGTGCAATCGACGGAGGCCTTGCCGGCCCTCGCCTCAACCATCGACGCGGCCCTCGGGAAGATCGGCATTCCACGCGAAAACAAACCCTGGCATCCGCACCTGACACTGGCCCGGGCTGGAGCGCCGGGAAAGACCAACCGCGCCTTTCAGCAGCTTCCGGGGAAGCTTCCGGCGGAAATTCCCCGGTTCGGTACAATGACTGCGCGGGAATTCTTCCTGTACAAGAGCGAACCCACGCCGGGAGGATCGAGCTACACCAAGCTGGAGCGCTTTCCGCTGAAGAGCGATTAAGAAATCAGAGCAGATTGGGTAATTGCGTAATTGGGTAATTTAGCGATTGGGTAATTGAACACCGGGCAGCACCTCAATTACACAATTACCAAATTACACCATGACTCAATTCGCTCTGGTCACAGATCGATTAAGAATCAGAGATGACGAACATCTACATCACGGTCATCGCCGTTGGCTACCTGCTGGGGTCGATCCCTTTTGGCTACCTTCTGGTGCGTTTTTTTCGCGGGGATGACATTCGTCTTTCAGGCAGCGGCAACATCGGCGCCACCAACGTCGCCCGCTCCGGGGCCAAAGGGCTGGGCGCCGCCACACTGCTGCTCGACGCCTTCAAAGGCATGCTGGCCGTAGCCCTGGCGTTATTTCTGGCCCTTAAGTATCATCTTTGCCCGCACGGCAACCTGTGCATCGCCGCCATGCAACTGGTCATGGCCGCGGCGGCCGCCGCCATACTCGGTCATATGTTCCCGGTGTGGCTGCGGTTCAAAGGCGGCAAAGGCGTGGCCACCGCCATGGGAGCCTTTGTCCTGGTGTATCCCAAAGAACTGCTCATCATCGTGGCCATCTTCATTGTTGTGGTGGTGGCCACGCGCTATGTCTCCCTGGCTTCGATCCTTGCGGCCGCCGCTTTTCCACCTGCGGTCTGGCTGCTCGCGCATCCCGGCTGGCAGGTGCTGCTCGCTGTGACCGCGATCTGCGGATTCATCGTGGTGAAACATCGTCAGAATATCGGCCNTCGGCAGTTCCAAATCCGCGAAGCCACAGTCGGAGGACCAGGCATGAGCCGTATCGCCATCATCGGAGCCGGTTCCTGGGGCACGGCCCTCGCCATGGTCGCCGGCCGGCGCGGTGACCACGAGGTGCGGTTGTGGGCCTATGAAAAAGAAGTTTTCGAAAGCCTGAGCAAGACCGGCATCAACAGCCTTTTTCTTCCGGGCTTCAACGTGCCTTCCACGGTCACAGCCACCAACGACCTGAAGGAGGCGCTCGCCGGTGCGGAAATTGTCGTGAGCGTCATGCCTTCGCACCACTGCCGGCGTGTCTTCGAACATATGGCCCAGTGGCTGCTGCCGCACATGCTTTTTGTCAGCGCCACCAAGGGAGTCGAGAACGACACGCTGCTGCGCATGACCGAGGTGATTCATGAAGTGGTCCATCGGCTGTGCGGGTTCGAACCCAAAATCACCGCGATGAGCGGGCCGACCTTCGCGAAGGAAGTCGCGAAGGGCGACCCCACGGCGCTGACCGTGGCCTCCGCCGATCTGGCTCTCGCGAGCATCGTACAGAAGGAATTCAGCGATCCCGGCTTTCGTGTCTATATGAATGACGATCTGACTGGCGTGGAACTCGGAGGAGCATTGAAGAACGTGATCGCCATCGCCGCCGGCGTGATCGACGGACTCAGCCTGGGCCACAACCCGGTCGCCGCGGTGGTCACCCGCGGCCTCGCGGAAATCACCCGCCTCGCGGTGGCCTGCGGGGCCAAAGCCCAGACCATGGCCGGACTGGCCGGCATGGGCGATCTGGTCCTCACCTGCACCGGAGGCCTCTCGCGCAATCGCAGCGTGGGTGTGGCCCTGGGACAGGGACAGCAGCTCTCACAGATCATCGCCGGAATGCACGGCATGGTCGCCGAGGGCGTACTGACCACCAACGCCGCCATCGGGCTGGGCCGGAAATACGGCGTGGAAATGCCGATTACCGAGCAGATGTATGCTATCCTCCACGACGGCAAGGCGCCCCGCGACGCAATTCGGGAATTGATGACGCGTCCGGGCAGGGTGGAGGATCGTTATTAAAACTGCCCGTTACTAAAAGAACACCGGCTCCGGGTTCGGAGGTACTTCCGTAATTTCCTGAAGGACATTTTCCATATAGATTTAAAGGGGGAAAGGGTTAGAATTCAGAAAACTCGCAGTATGCGTATACCTCTTCCATCCAGAATCCCGATTCTCTATCTGATCCTCTGCGTGCTGGTTGCCGTGGCGGTGGTGCCGCTCTATTTCTACGCGACCAAGGTGCTGCAAATGAATCGGGTGGCCCTGACCAACAACGAGCGCCTGATGCAGAACACCGTTACCAGGACCCTCGCCGAAAACATTTTGCAGCAGCACAAAAACGTGCTTTCGACCCTGTCGGGGCTGGCTTTCTCAGTGGAAGCTCTGAGCGGCGGCAGCATCGACGGCACGCGGCCGCTCAATCCCGAGGTTCAGAAGCTGCTGAACAACATTGTCGAGAACCCCGACTCCATTGTGCCTTACGTTGTCCTGACCGACACTCAGGGGCGCGGCAAGGGTACGGGCTCGGGTTCGATTACGCTCGACGACTTCCTCAGGAATGAATTGTCGCGGGGCGTGGCCGCCGCCCAGGAGGGCCGCCCTTATACCGGCGAGCCGGTGGCCGTGAGCAACGGGCACGAATTGAAAACGGTCATGGTCATGGGCAACCCGGTGACGAAAGACGGCAACTATCTGGGGACCCTGGAATTGATTATCGATCTCCACTACATCGCGAAGAAGCTGGGCGAGGCGAAATCGCAGGGGCTCGACACCTTCGTGGTGGACCATACCGGGCGGCTGGTGGTGGCCGCCAACGGCAAGCTGGCAACCGGGCTCGATATGCGGTCCAACGAGATGGTCAGAAGATTTGTGGAGCAGGACATCAATACCCCGCTGGTGGTCACCGGGGAGTTCATGCTCACTGAGAACAAAAACCAGGTTGCGATGCTCGGCACCTACGATCCGGTCCCGGTTCTGGGCTGGGCGGTGCTGGCGCAGAAGCCGCGCACCGACGCCTACAAAGACGCAATAGAAGTACAGCGGACCGGCGTGTCCTTTGCCATGCTCGCAATAGGCATCAGTATTCTGGTGGCGATCTTCTTTGCCCGCCGGCTGACCACGCCGCTGCTGGTGCTGACCGAATCGAGCCGCGCGATTGCGGGCGGCGATTTTACCAAACGCGTCCACGTAAAGAGCCTCACGGAGATCGGCGAACTGGCGGAAACCTTCAACACCATGACCGACGACCTGCAGCAGTTCGTGCAGGACATGCGCAAGGCCGCCGAGGAAAACAAAGCCCTCTTCCTGAGCTCCATTCAGATGCTGGCCGGGGCCGTTGACGAAAAGGACCCGTACACCAAGGGCCATTCCGACCGCGTCACGCGCTACTCGGTGATTATCGCCACCGAGATGGGTCTTACCACCGAAGACATCGAAAAGATCCGCATCTCGGCGCAGCTGCATGACGTGGGCAAGATCGGAATTGAAGACCGCATCCTGAAAAAACCGGGAGCGCTCACACCCGAAGAGTTCGAAGTCATGAAGACTCATACCACCAAGGGCGCCGCGATTCTGCGCCCGGTTCTGATGCTGCGAGAAATGCTGCCCGGCATCGAGCTGCATCACGAGTCGCTCGACGGCCGCGGCTATCCCTTCGGACTCAAGGGCGACCAGCTTCCGCTGATGCCGCGCATCATTATGGTGGCCGACACCTTCGACGCCATGACCACCAACCGTCCGTATCAGGCGGCCATGGACGCGGAATACGTGATCCGCATCATCAATTCTCTGGCCGCCACCAAATTCGACCCCAAGGTGGTCGCCGCCATGACCCGCGTCTTCGAAGGCGGCAGGCTGCGTCTGCATCGCGCGGCCACCGTGACCGCTGAACAGGCCGCCGCCGCGGGTGCTTTGAATATCTAAAAGCATTGAGCCGCGAATCAACGCGAATGAACGCGAATCAATTCAATGAGATTTGAGTATCGTGCCCCCGGCCGTAAATTACTCAATTACCAAATTACCCAATTACACAATCTATAATTGCTCGAATGTCCAAACCCTCATTTTTTGAGAAGATGAAGCAGGCGGTCACGCGCACGCGTGAGAGCCTGAGCGAGAAGATCGACCAGATCACCGCCTTCACCAGGACCATCGATCGCGGCACACTCGACGATCTTGAGGCTACGCTGATAACCTCCGACCTGGGCACCGCCACCACCCAGCAGATTCTGGGCAGGCTGCGGGAGCGCGCCGACCGCAAACAGATCAAAGACAGCGACGAGCTGAAACGGCTGATCAAAGACCAGGTGCTGGAAATTCTCAACGCCACTCCCGCACGCTCGATCCATCCGGCGGCGGGGGATCCGGAAGTCATTATGGTGGTGGGCGTGAACGGCACCGGCAAGACCACCACCATCGGCAAGCTGGCCCACGCGTTCAAGGCCGAAGGCAAGAGCGTCCTGATGTGCGCCGCGGACACCTTTCGCGCCGCCGCCATCGAGCAGCTTGAGGTTTGGGGCACGCGCGCCGGCGTCGATGTCATCAAGACCAAACCAGGCGGCGACCCGTCGGCCGTACTGTACGACGCTCTTTCCGCCGCCAAGGCCCGCAAGACCGAAATGGTCATCGTGGACACAGCCGGCAGGCTGCACACCAAGACCAGCCTGATGTCGGAGCTGGAAAAGATGAAACGCACCGCGCAACGCATTATCCCCGGCGCGCCCCATGAAGTGCTGCTGGTCATGGACGCCACGACCGGACAAAACGGTTTGCAGCAGGCGCGGCAGTTCACCGAGTCCGCCGGCGTAACCGGCATCGTGCTGACCAAACTCGACGGCACCGCCAAGGGCGGCGTGGTGATCGCCATTGCGCAGGAGCTGAAATTACCGGTGCGCTACGTCGGCATCGGCGAGAAGGTGGGCGATCTGCTGCCGTTCAACGCGCAGAGCTTCGCAGATTCGCTGTTTGAGCTTGATTAGAGCGGATTGGGTAATTGCGTAATTTGGTAATTGGGTAATTTCAGGACAACTTCCGTATGGAATTCTCCAGTGAAGACCGGCGGTTCATGGCGCAGGCGATCGAACTCGCCCGTCAGGGAATGTCGCTGGCTTCACCCAACCCTCATGTGGGCGCGGTGGTACTCGATGCCCAGGGAAAAATCTGCGGCGCTGGCTTTCACACCTATGCGGGCCTGAAACACGGCGAAGCTTTCGCCCTGGAGCGCGCCGGAACTCTCGCGCACGGCGGAACTTTGTATGTCAACCTCGAACCCTGCTGCCATCAGGGACGCACCGGCCCCTGCACGGACGCGATCATCGCCGCGGGCGTGAAGCGCGTGGTGGCGGCCACGGTCGATCCAAATCCGCTGGTTGCGGGCAAAGGGATTGAGCAGCTGCGAGTCGCGGGCATCGTCGTGGAAACCGGCCTCATGCAGACGGAAGCGCAGAAGCTCAACGAGGCTTTCGCAAAATACATCCGCTGCCGGCAGCCGCTGATCACTCTCAAATCGGCCATGACGCTCGATGGAAAAATCGCCGCACCGGAAAACGATAACCGGAAGCGTTCCGTGTCCAGCCCGGCATCCGCTTCTTCCAGTTGGATCACCGGCGACGAAGCCCGCGCCCACGTTCAGATGCTGCGCCATGAATCCGACGCCATTATGGTGGGTGTGGGCACGGTACTGGCCGACGACCCGCTGCTCACCGACCGCACCGGAAGGCCGCGGCGGCGTCCTCTGCTGCGCGTGATTCTGGATTCTCGTCTGCATCTGCCGATTGAATCGCGACTGGTGAAGACCGTGCAGGGCGGCAACGATGTGCTGGTGTTCTGTTCGTTCGCGGAAGAGAAAAAGCGACGGGCACTGGAAGAGCGCGGTGTCCGCGTGGAGCAGGTTCCGCTGGGAGCGGGCAATGGCCGACCCGATCTGGTGGCGGTCGCCAACCGCCTGGGCGCGCTCGAAATCACCAGCCTGCTCATCGAAGGCGGCGCCATGGTCAACTGGACCGCTCTCGCATCCGGCATCGCCGACAAAGTTTTTCTCTACTACGCACCCCGCATCCTCGGCGGCGCGGATTCCGTTCCGTTTGCCGGAGGCCAGGGCTTCAGACGAATGCCGGACGCTCCTCAGATCAGAAACATTTCCATTCATCGTTTCGGCGACGACTTCGGCGTGGAAGGCTATCTGCGCGATCCGTGGGAAGCCCCCGCGGATTCCATCGCCCGGGAGAAAAACTGATGTTCACCGGATTGATTCAGGAAACAGGGAAGGTCCTCTCTCTTGTCTCGAAGAAAGGCCGCACCCGCATCACCGTCGCCGCCGCGAAACTTCCGGCGGAACTCAAACAGGGCGACAGCATCGCAGTCAACGGCGTCTGCCTGACCGCCATCGATCCGGAAGCGGAAAAGTTCTCCGCCGATCTGGCGGAAGAGACGGTACAGCGAACTTCTCTCGCGCAACTTCAGCCTGGCGCCGAAGTCAACCTGGAACTTGCGGCGCATCCTCAGGACCGACTGGGTGGCCACGTGGTGCAGGGGCATGTGGATGGCGTTGGCAGGCTGGTGAACATGGAGAAGATCAAGGGCGGTGAAGACTGGCGTCTGGCCATCGAGCTTCCCGAAGGCGTCGCGCAATATGTCGTACCCCAGGGCTCGATCACTGTCGAAGGCATCAGCCTGACGGTTGCGGCCATCGCCGGGAGCCGCGTGGAGATCGCGATCATCCCGCACACCTATGCGGCCACGAACCTGCACGGGCTGAAGCCTGGAGACTCGGTGAATATTGAAGTCGATGTCTTGGCTAAATATGCGCAGAAGCTGATGGCGAAGAAACATCGGTCGCGATTGAAAGTGGAGGAGTTGGTGGGGATGGGGTTTTAGTTCAGGGACCGGAAGAAAGTAATTGGTGCAGATCGGGACATCGGGACATCCCCCGATGACTCGATGTCCCGATTTCCCGATTTCCCGATCTGTCTTGTCGTCCATCACGCAGACTTTTTTCGCTGCCGCAGCGGCAATCCACTGGTTCGAGCGGTGGACGCAGCTTTTCTCTGTTTCTTTTTGCCGCGCCCTGTATTTCGTGCAATTCGAGACCGGATCGGCGATGGCTGGGTCCGCGCAGCGATTTTGATCTGAAGTCCGAGAACGCTCAATACGGAATCGAGTGTCTCCAGAGTCGGGTTTCCTTTTTTGGAAAATGCCTTGTAAATCGTTTCTCTCTTGACGCCGGCCCGCTGGGCGACCGCGGACATCTGCCGGGCCTGGGCGACGTCCTTTAGCGCCTCAAGAAATATCTCCAATGAATCGTCTTTGGCGGCATTCAGATAATTCGCAGCCTCTTCGGGAATAGCAAGGCGCTGCAAAAGCCGGTCGCGGTAAGCGGAGGTCCTTTTAGGCATGGTAATCTCTCCAGTAGTTTTTCGCGGTCCCAATGTCCTTCTTCTGCGTCCTCTTGGTGCTGCCGATCAGCAGGATGACAGCATCGCCTTCCGCGCCCCCCTGACAATCTCCAAAATTCCCGCGACTCACGCGGATCAATCTGGATTGAATGACGTTTCGAGATACAGAGCCCAAATCGTCAAGCCAATCCTGGAACGGTTCATGCCGCTTCGCGTCCACATAATTTCGCGATTCTCTTCATCGAGCTTCCACCATGCGCTGCGGATTGCCCGGCTGCGATCTCCGATCCACAGCCAGGCCTTCACTTCCTCCCATGACGCGCCGCCTCGGCGCGAGAAATCGTGCAATTCACAAGGTGGAGGCAAAGCCCATCCCGCAGAGACCCGGCGCACCGACTGGAACGCGGACCTGGCATGCAGGTCAAAATGTCTACTTGTGAATTATAATTCACAACTCTCGAGGTCGCAACCGAAGGCGGCCCTTTTCACCGCACCTCCCCATTTTGCGATAAGAAATCAATTGCCTCCACACTATTGAACGCACTCACGTCTGTAACTTGCAGAAAATTATCAAGGCCCCGGAGAAGGCGGCGTGGGTGGGCGATTCGGAGTACCAGCAATGCCCTGGCGCGGGTTTCGCGATGGGGCGAAGGGAATCGCGCAATGGGTGCAAGAGCGCAACCCTTGGATCAGACCACGTACATTTGGCCGTACTGTTTGCGGGCCGGCGTGACGGTTATTTTAACGTCCTGGCCGAGCGCGGTGAGGAAGTCGATCGGCCTGTTTATCGATGTTGCAAAACATGTCATAGCTAAATTCATCCCAGAGCACAACTCGGGGATTTCTTTTAGTTCTGATGGTTTTCATCTTTTTTAATTGTCTGCCATGCGTCGCAGTCGCTGGTGAGTATTTCATCTCCGGTAAGATAATTTGTATCTTTACTGTCGCCACATGCGCAGTTTCGATCTATCTTGTTCACCGTCAGGCCAATCAGCCGCAATCCGGATTTTTCATTTCTCCATTTCTGGATGCATCCGCCACCGCCACCGCTCGTTTTTATGGTCGTTGTCGTGGATTCGATCACCAGAACATTCTTCGTGATCTCAAAGCGCCCAATCCCGTCCTCCTCAAAAAAAGCGCGGCTGGAGTCCACAAAATGGCGAGCACCGAGCTTCCAGAAGGTAAAGGTTCCGGAGTTGTCCCCTAAAAATAGAAGCAGGGCTTGCGGAGCCTCACCGGGCTCGGCATCGTCATCGGCTTTCATTCGAATGATCAGGGCCATATCGTCGATTCCGTCCCGATTGAGATCTCCCCGGACCTCTGCAACCTTCATAAATCCATCCGGAACCAAATCCCCTGCTGAGAGTTTCCTGTCTTTGAGGGAAGAAATAACAGCCTTCGTATGCGAAGAACTTAACCCCGAACTGTATTGTTCCTGACTGCCGGAGTTCAGGCAGATCGTGAGCAGAATGGCGGCGATGGTGTTCATAGGGATGAGCGTCATTCTAGGCTAAAGCGCGCAAGCGAACTAAAATAAGAACTGTCACAGGAGATTTGCGATGCCAGTCCTCGATTGGTCACAATGCCCCGCAGTCGAAAGCGTTCCCGGCAAAGTTAGCGGCGCGTGGGTACTGCGCGGCACACGTATGCCGGTCGCCACGATATTCTCAAATCTTGAAGCAGGGGCGGGCATCGACGACATCATGGAATGGTTCGATGGCCTTGACCGCGAACAGGTCAGGTCAGTCATCGAATTCGCCGCTCGCAGTCTTGAGCCCCCCGCTTCCATCGGCTGATGCTGATCCCGCAAGACTGCATTGATGTGAGGATATGGAAGGCTTATGGCCGACAAAAAGCACGCCTACGAACTGATCGACCGTCTCGCGCCGACACAACTCGCCGCTGTGGTTGGTCTGCTCGAAGCCATGCTCGATCCGCTAGCCCGCACCCTGGCCAATGCGCCCTTTGATGACGAGCCGGTCAGCGATAATGAGGCCCGCGAGATCGCCGCAGCCCATGCCGTACTCTCAAGAGGCGAAGGCATTCCCCACGAACAGGTGCTCGCCGAGTTTGGTCTCAGCACAGAGGACTTTGAGCGTATGGGCCGTACGCCGATCGATCCCAGCGAATCGGGCCGGTAACCATGCCCAAAAAGATCGTCTGGGCCGACGAGGCCAAGGCCAGCCTTCACGCGATCGATTAGCCCACTACCCTGCGTATCCTTCCCGCCCTGGCCCGGCTTGCTGGCCACCGGCGAAGGCGATGTCAATCGGCTTCAGGATATCGATCCGCCGGAGTTCCGGCTCCGTGTCGGCGACTACCGCGTCCGATTCCATGATTCGGGCGACGCCATCGAAATCCTTTCGGTGAAACATCGTCGCGAGGCCTATCGCCAGCGCTTCTGTATATATGTATATTTGTCAGGCGGGCACAACAATCGCCGTTTGATTTCGAACCACTTCAGTCTGCCAGAAATAAGAGAATTTCTCGATGCCGATCACGCAATGCCGGGCGGCACGGGGTCTTTATCCTGCAACCGCGCAATCGCGGTGCCATAAACCTGACGCAATTCCGGGCTTTCCTCTTCAGCCATCATCTCTTCTCTTCCAGATTAGCGATCATTCGCCGCCTCTCAGCATGATCATCGTTCCTCAGAAGCTGTCGCAAGGTGATGGTCCGCGACGAGCGCAGCATCTCCCGGGAGAAGAGTAACCCTATAGAGCAGAGAGAAACAAAGAGTATCTGCTCCCCGAGGAAAGGAGGAAGAAAAAAAGAGCCACCCACAAGCAGCAGGCAGATGGAGCCCCTCCACGGACCGGAAAGGCGGGGGCGCAGAAAATCCAAAACGAAATAGAACGCCCCGACCGCCGCCAGCGCCAAAAGCCACCGGACGGAGATGGTGGGAAGATCGGTGGTAACGAAATACCCGGAATAAAACGTCCAGTAAAAAACCCTCGGTCTTCGATAGAAGATCAGGCTCAGCGGCAGGAAGTGCCAGGGAAAGTGCTCGGGAACGATATTGCCAATGAGATATGATTGCAGAAATCCGAGGGCAATGATCAGCACCGCGAGGCAGATCCGTCCGCGAACGGAAAGAACAGAGGGAAGACCGAGGCTAAGAATGAGGAGTCCCATCATGGTCGCCAAGTCCGCGCGCCAGCCCGTCGAACCGATATGAAAGTCGAGCGACGCCAGATAACAGCCGAAGGCTGTCCAAACAAGAAAAATAATTAGCAACCTGCGCCACTGAATCGCCGCCAGCACCTGACGCCAATACCAGGAGCGGGAGCGGCCCTGTTGAAAAGCTTCCAGCAAGTCGCCGGCCAGGGCTTCCTGATTGTTTCTTGGCCCGAATTCTTCGAGCAGCCTGGTGGCCGCACGGGGTGGCTTTTCATGTCTCATGGCAATCCCCCTTCCAGTTCCGGTACGCCTCGCCACATACTGATCAAAGCCTGCCGGGCTTCGCGAACCTCACGCAGGCCTTTCTTCGTTATCCGAAAATATCGTTTAGCTCTCCCTCCGCGCTCCGCCGTGGCTTTGCCCAGGTGAGAAGAAACCAGCCCTTTGTTCTCCAGTCTTTCCAGTGAGGCATAGACGCTGCCCAGCGCCACCTCGCGTCCGCTTTGCTGTTCGATCTCCATTGAGATCGGCACACCGTAGGCGTCGTCACCCAGGCGCATCAGGGCCAGCATCACCATCAACTCGAAATCGCCGAGATAGACGCGCTTGTTCATTTCTTCAACTATAATGAGGAAATTGGAAAAAGGCAAATAGTTTCTGTTTCTTTTGAGCCGGCTGAAGACGGCGTGAGCGGAGGCTTGGCAGATGATGGCGCTGAAATAGAGTTGTAACAGATCTCTCTTCAAAGATCATCCGGCCTTCCGGAAAATCACGGGGCACTAAAGTGCGCAAGGGCTGAAGCCCGGTCTAATTCGCATCTGACGGCACGGCTGAAGCCGTGCCCTGTTACCTGCAGTGGCTAAAGCCCGGCTTGGCCTGGCTTTGGCCCGCCTTTTGCCAAAGCACTGCGCCGCGAATGACGCGAATGAAATTTCTGACAGCACTTCGACAGCACCATCTTGAATTTCCGCTTCCTGTAAGTCACACTGAGGACGTAGAAGCTGTGTCCCCAGGGACCTCCGGCTTGCGGGAGCGGTTCTTTGACAACTGAAACGACGGGTATAGCGAAAGGCAGCGACGGTCACGCGCGCCGCAGCCCCGGGCGTTTGCCCGGGGAACGGCAAATTTTGCGGAGGATTTGGGTCCTGTTGCGCAACAAATTTCGATCCGCAACGCCGCTTTCTGTGGGTTTTCGCCGCTGTTTATGCGCCTTGTCGCGGTTGCGCGGATTGAGGCGTCCCCCAGGGACCTTCGGCCTGCAAGCACAGCTCTTTTGACAACTGATATCGGCGATGCCGGCGGGAATGCCGACCGCGGGACCGTGGTTTTCATCCGCGTTCCGCGTTCGTTTGTGGCGGGCGCATTTTTATTTGCCTTCGACGCTCTGTTGTACTACGGATTTCGATCTGCAACGCCATCTGCAACAGTTTTTTCCGCCATTCATACGGCTTGTAGCATGTAGCAGATTGAAGCCCCTGTTTTTAATATCCCTGAGAGTCAGGCGAAGTTCTGTCGCCCAACGTGGGGATTCTTCGGGGCCAAAGAGCGGCCCCTCAGAATGACAAGGGGTAGAGGGAATCGTGAAAACCCCAATGAGACCTGCGTTGTCCGGGCATCTCTGCCCCCCAAAAAAAAGGGGGGCCCGCATGGCGACAGGTCCCCTTCAGAGTGTTCCGGTGGAGAAAACTTATTTCAGCGGCGTGCAGTCCTGCGCGGGTGGCAGGGCCACGCCGATTTTGGTGTTCAATGACGGCGCGTTGGTGAAGTCGAACATATCTTCCAGCGTGT
>WNFD01004373.1_pt1 | contig 20431 bp, 14 predicted proteins | sample 5400491 | NCBI WGS metagenome assembly WNFD01 (sample SAMN13153343, study PRJNA577476) | soil metagenome | isolation source: 120 cm saprolite under Douglas fir tree site 2 hole 2 replicate 2 | place: USA:California | collected 2015-04-18
TGGGGACCGCGGTCCCGGCCACCGACCAGGTCTTGCCGCCGTCCGTGGATTTGTCCACGAACACCGATGCGCAGCAGAAGCCTTGCTTGGGCGCGAAGTTGGTCAGCGTCGTGTAGATGGCGCCGCTGGGGTCCACGTGGGGCAGGAGGTAGGTGACCCCGGTCGGGTTATTCGGGCCCACCGGCAGCTTCTGCGGGGCGGACCAGGCGGTGTGTGTCCCGTTGGCCCTGGCGTCGGCGTAGGAGACGTACGGCACCGGGGTGACGGTGTGGAAGTCCACCCACATGGCGTAGACCCGGTTGTAGTGCGGGCTGGCCGGGTTGGTGTCGATCGTCATCCACTGCTTGTCCGGTTCGTTCCCGATGCTGTCGTAGGTGGCGACGAAGTCCGGGTGGCCGGCGCGGGTGGTGATCCCATGCGGGCGGACGGCCATCGCCACCGCTTCGGCCGGCTGGGCGGGATTGGGCTCCAGCGGCGTCCCCACCTTGAAGTCGTGGGTTCCGTCCGAGTTGTAGAAGAACTGGTAGGGCAGGATGAACTCGTAGTAGTTGCCGAATCCATCGAACGCGCCGACCGGGTCGGTGTTGTCGGTCCACCCCTCGTAGCCGGGGATGTGGCCGGTGGACCAGGTCTGGCCGCCGTTGAATGATTCGTAGAAGCCGAGCACATGGTTGTAACCCTCGGCGCTGACAAACCACTTGGAGGATCCGATCAGGTGCTGCGGGTTGGTCGGGTCGACCCGGATGTCCGATTCGGAGTGGTCCTTGACCAGCATCGGGCCCGCGGCGGGGTAACCGGGATTGCTGCCAGCCTGGGTCGGGTAGGGCCCGGACGTGCCGGTTTCCTCACCGGTGGTCGCGCCTGAGGGCGGGCATGTTGACATTCCGGTGTAGCCGTCGTTGGGGCCGTTGCTGGCGAAGTACGGAACTTCCGGCCGGTAGCAGCTCACCTGGCCCGAGGTCGCGTCGGTGTTCGTAACCTGCGCGGCGGCGAAACTGGCCGCATAGCTCGCATTGCTCTGCGTGCCTTGCGGGACAACCCCGACACCCGGCCCGGCCTGCGCCGCCGCTGGGGCCGACGCCGCGGCCAGGGTCGCCGGAACCGCCAGCGGCAGGGCCAGCAGCATGGCCGGCGCAGCCAACCTTGCGAAACGGTGCGTCATCACAACCGCCTCCTCTTGTGTTCTTGGTGGCCGGCCCTGGCGGGCACCGCCGCGACGCCGACCGCGCTCCCCACTACCGCCGTGGACATCAACGGTTGCGTTCTCATGCCATCCACCCCTTCATCGCGGTGTATATCGCTGACGTACGAAGCGTCAAGATGCGCGCCAAGATCCTCTTCCCAGGTCACCGGGCGCGCCAGGTCGTACCGGGGTCGGGCGGCGAGGCGCAGGCCTGGATGGTCAGCCGGGTGCCGTTGGTGGTGGAGTCCGCCGGGTCGGCGAGGCAGAGTCCTGACACCGGGTTCAGCACCTGGCCGGTGAGGTTAATCCGCCAGTGCTCACTGCTGCCGCCGTTGCAAGTCCACAACTGCAGCGGGGTGCCCGCGGCAGTCCCCGCGCCCGCCACCTGCAGGCACTTACCGTAGATCCGCACCGTGCCGTCCGGTTCCACGATCCAGTTCTGGTTGGAGCCACCGTTGCAGGACCACAGGTCGATGACCGTGCCGTTCGCGGTGCCGAACCCGTGGTCGTCGACGCATTTGCCCGGGATCTGGGACACCAGCGGCCCGGCGGGGGTGGTCCATTTCTGGTTGGCGCCGCCGGTGCACGACCAGATCTCGGTTTTGGTTCCGTTCGTGGTGCTCCAGCCGGTGTCATCGAGGCATTTGCCCGACACCGGGTTGACCAGTTCCCCATCCGTGCCGATCTGCCATTGCTGGTTGGTCCCGCCGGTACAGGTCCACAGGTCGACCGCGGACCCGTTGGTGGTTCCCAGGTTCACGATGTCCAGGCACTTGCCGTGGATCCGCACCGTGGTGTCCTGCACCATGGTCCAATGCTGGGAACTGCCCCCGTTGCACGACCAGATCTGGATCCTGGTGCCATTGTTACTGCTGTTACCCGTGTCATCGAGGCACTTGCCGCCGAGGTCGAGCCGGACCGGCCCGGCGGGCCCTGAGTCCGGGGCCGCGCCGACCGTCCAGGTGAACGAGGCGGATCCAGCGTCCCCGGCGGTATCGGTGGCCTTCACGGTCACCGGGTACGTGCCCGCCCGGGCCGGCCAGCCGGTGATCAGTCCGCTGGCGCTGATGGAGACGCCAGGCGGCAGGCCCGTCGCGGAGAAGGCAGGCGTCTGCCCGGCCGTGGAGTCGACCGCCTGGATCCGGAGGTCCACCGGGCTCCCGGCGACGGTGCTCTGGGTTCCGGGCGAGGAGACGGTGATCGCCCCGCCCACATTCCACGAGAAACTGACCGATCCGGTCACGCCGCTCGATGTCTTCGCCGTGACGCTCACAGCGGACACGCCCGGAGTCGCGGGGGTACCCGAGATCTGGCCGGTGGAGTCCATCGACAGCCCGGCCGGCAGGCCGTTCGCGCTGTAGGCCAGGCCCGGCGGGTACGGCGCGTTGTACTGGTCCACCCGGAGCGGGGCGATGGCCTGGCCCACGTTGCCTTGCTTGTCTCCGGGGCTGGCCAGGTTGAGGGCGTCGAGGTCGGTAGCCGTTGTGGTGGCGATTCCCGGAACCGTGCCGGTGCTGGCGTACTGCCAGAAGCCCCAGTTTCCCCAGCCGGCCGGCAGCGCCGGGCTCGTCGTGGCGCTGTACGCGGCGACCCACATCGGGCTGTGGCCGAAGGCGGTGCTGCCGCCGGTGCAGGTGCTCCACCAGCCCTGGGTGGTGTAGATGATGGGCAGTTGGCCGGTCTTGCTCTGGATCTCGGTGTCGAACGCGGAGATCCAGGACACCATGGCGGCCGGGGTGAGCCAATAACATGCGTTTGTTTGGCCTTGTGCGTTCGGGTACGGGTTGTACTCGATGTCCAGCATGATCGGTATGGTGCTGCTGCCGGCCCCCAGGTAACTGAGGAGATAGTCGGCCTGGGTGACAGGGCTGCTGCTGCTGCCGTTGCCGTTCGGGATGGCGAAGGCGTATGCGGCTACCGACAGCCCGGCGGCCTTCGCGTCGGCCAGGTCGGTGAGCGCGTACGGGTTGGGGTAGTAGGCACCCTCGGTCGCCTTGACCGCCGCGAACTGGTATCCGGCCCCGGCGACCTGCGACCAGTCGATGGGGGCCCCGTTCGGGTACTGCTTGGACGTGGGGTGCTGGTAGGACGCGACGTCGACGCCCTGCACCATGCTGCTGGCCGCGCTGGTGGCCGCCGCCGGCTGGACGAGGCCCACCTGGGCCCGTGCCCCGGCCAGCGCCTGCTCCAACTGCGGTGAATGGGTTGCGCCCACGTTGAAGTGCCCCGTGGCTGGGTTGCCGGTTGCCGTCCCGGCCGGGGTGGCGGCCGCTGGCCGGGCAGGCAGGCCCAGGACGCCGAGGCACGCGACAACGGCGAGGGCCCCCGCCCCTCGCGAGGACAACACTAAGCGCATCAGATCCGCTACCTCTCAGACAGGCGCCACGCCCACCACAGCAGCGGCGCATACATTCATCGAGGGCAGAAGCGGCAGCGCAGCCGGGTCCGTTACAAACGCCTGCTGAGGGGTGGAGTTGGAAGAACCCGGCGGTCAAGGAACCTGGCGCTCGACGAGGCCATGGCCCGCGGGCTGAAAGTGCTCGCAGCGGACGGGCCGGGTAGCGGCCCGGTGGGCATGGCGTCGATCCCGGCCACGGCGAGTTCGAGTTTGTCGCGGTACCTGCGTCGCAGGCTTGGTGGCGTGGTGCCAGCCGCGGCCGCTACCCCCTCGATCGACATGCCGGCGTAGCCACGCTCGCCGAGGTGGCGTACCGCGGCGGCGAGGATGGCGCCATCGAGAGCCGCGTCCCGGGGCCGCCCGGGAGACCGGGCGGAGGAGCCGTTCGCCGCCATCTTCCACTGCGCTACAGAACCCAGGCCGCCGCATTCCGTTCGTGGCCGCAGGGCCGTGCGGCTGAGGCTAGCGATATCTTGATCGCTAGGGAGTGCTGGTCGGTTTTCCGGTGGGGTGGCTGGTCGGCTTGCCGCCGGGGTGGCTGGTCGGCTTGCCGGTGGAGTGGCTGGTGGGCTTGCCGGTTGGGTGGCTGGCCGGCTTGTCGCCGGGGTGGCTGGCGGGCGGGCCAGATGGGGTTGTCCCGGGGTGGGCTATGCCCGCGCAGTACGCGGTGACCTTGGCCGCCCCGCCCGCCGCGGTCGTCAGGTTGCGGAAGGCCACCGCCTTCTGCGCCGCGCTGCCATGCGCCTTCAAGTGCGCGAATGCGGTGCACAGGCCGAACGCGGCGTGACCCGCCGGGTCCGGGCCCACCGGGGTAGCCGGATGCGTGTCCGGCCGCGCCGCGGGCGCGCCGATGGTGTCATGCGCGAGTCTTTGCGCGGGGGCGGGCAAGGCGCCGGCGTACGCCGCGGCGGCGGCGCCGCCGAGGCTCACCGCGGCGGCCGCGGCGATCGCGGCGAGTTTGGCGCTGATCAGTGACGTGAGCAAAGGACGCCTCCTACGGCGTGAGCGGGCGGGTTCAGCCGACATGCCGGCCGCGCCGCGGAACACCGCCAGGGCATTCGCCCCGGCCGCCAGTTCGCTGGCCGCCGGCGCCCCGGTAAGCGCGGCGATAGCCTCCGCCACCGGGCGCAGCCCTTCGGCGGCGTCCTGCGCCAGCAGGTCCCCGGCGAGCAGCGCGTCGAAGGCGGGGTCCCCCACCGGGGGAACATCGCCTCGCGCTGACCACATGAAGACCGGCATGTCATCGTCCGAAACGCCACGGCCGGTCATAGCGTTACACCAGCCGCCGACAAGATCTGGGCCAGCCGCCGCAGGCCCCGGTGCGCGGCCACCCGCACCGCCCCCGGGCTCCGGCCCACCATCCGGGCCACCGCCTCGGTGTCCAGGCCCGCCACCACCCGCAGCAAGATCACCTCCGCCTGCAGCGGCGGCAACGACGCCACCGCCGCGATCGCCGCCGCGGTGGCCAGGTTCTCCATCGCCAGCCCCGCCGCATCCTGCGTTCTCGGCTCCCGGGCCCCCGGCAGTTCCGCCAGCGGGGCCACCGGGTGCCGGGAACGCCGGCGGCCCTCATCGATCGCCCGCCGCCGCGCAGTCGTGAACAACCACGACCGCCACGCCGGCTCGTCCCCGCGGAAACCGGACAGCCCCCGCACCACCTGCACCCAGGTCTCCGCCGCGACATCCTCCGCAGCGCCCGGAGCGGCTACCCGCAGATAACGCAGCAGAGCCGGATTGACATCACGCCACAACACCGAGAACGCAGCCTCGCTGCCATCCTGCGCGGCGGCCAGAACAGCCGCGAACTCCTCGCCGATCACACAGGCGAGTATCAGCACCAACCACGGTCATCCGCAGCGGATTCACCATGCCAGACCCGACAATTCGTCGTGACCGATTCCGCCGCGCCATGTATCCCCCCGAGGTCACCGACCTGCAGGGCGCAGAGCCGCCGCGCCGATGTGACGGACCACAACAGCCCCTGGCCGTGGGGTAGCTGGGATCAGGCAGGCCCCAGTTTCCCTCGTCAACCTCGGCGAACCTCGCTGGGCCGAAGCTGCCTGGCGGCACGCGAACAACTGCGGTAGGCCGGAGCGCTGGCGTCATCGCTGCCTCGGTTCGGTCGCTGGCACCGCGGCGGCCGGGGCCAGCGGAAAGTAACGAGAAAGAGCCCCCCGGCGTTTCTCCTGGTGAGCGGATTAGGCGGGAGCTATCGGACGGGTGCCCCCAGCACTGGGCAGCCAGCGATGCCGGGCAGGCTCCCGGAAGTTGGGCGCGACTGAACCTGGCGCCGTCGGCGGAGTGCCATGCCCGGGGCCGCAGCAGGCGGCTCGTGCCGATGACAGGGAGGACGCATGCGAACAACGAGGTTGGCCGCGGCCTTGGTCGTGGTGCCGCTAGTGCTTGCCAGCGTGGGAGTGGCCGCGGCGGCGCAGCAAGGCGGCGATACGCGGGTGAGTCTCCGTTCTCACAGAACAAGCAAAACGAGCCGGCCGTCGCCATCGACGCGCACGATCCTGCGGTGGTCGCCGCAGGAGCCAACGACAACATCGACATGGAGGCGTGCGCGGCGGGCGATCCGACGACATGCCCGTTCACGCAGGGGGTCGGCGTGTCCGGGATTTATTTCTCGTTCAACGGCGGCCAGTCCTGGACCCAGCCGACGTACGCAGGATGGTCCGCTCGGAACTGCCTGGGCCCGGCGGCGTGCCAGCCGCAGGCCGGGCCGATCGGCACACTGCCGAAGTATCTCGAGAACGGCCTGGTGTCCGACGGTGACCCGGGTCTGGCGTTCGGCCCGCGCCCGGATGCGAACGGCACGTTCTCGTGGGCGAACGGCTCACGGCTGTATTACTCCAATCTCACGTCCAATTTCGCTACCACCAAGCGCAGCGAAGCCTTCCGCGGTTTCGAGGGAATCGCGATCTCGCGCAGCGACAACCTGAGAGCTGCCGCCAGCGGGGACGCGTCGGCATGGATGGACCCGGTGGTGATCTCCCGGCAGTCATCGACGACGTTCTCCGACAAGGAACAGATCTGGGCCGACAACGCGCAGAGCAGCCCCTTCTTCGGCAGCGTCTACGTCTGCTGGGCGAGTTTCCTCAGCAATAGTCACGGCCAGGCCCTGCCCACGCCGCTCATGGTCGCGCGGTCCACGGACGGCGGCAGCACCTGGGTGCAAACCCAAGTCGGCCCTGCTACCGATAACGGCATCAATGGCCAGCCCGACGGCTGCACCGTCCGCACCGACAGCCACGGCAACGTGTACGTGTTGGGCGTCGGCACCCGCCGCGGCGTCTCGTTCGAGATGATGTACAAATCAGCCGACGGCGGCGCGCATTTCACCGGTCCCGCGCTCCTGGCCACCACCGTCCGCCCCGGTGTCACCGATCCGGTCATCGGCCGGCCGGTGATGGACGGTATCGCGGGCGCGCGTAACGACCTGGCCAATGCACCCAGCGCGGACATCGCCACGGGGCGGCCAGGACGTGGGTGAGGCCTTCGCGGAGCAGTGCGGAGTCCTTGGCGAGCCGCTCACGGGCGGTCATGGTGATCCGGGCGGACGGTCAGCCGTATGCCGGCCCGGCTTCGGCTGGTTCCCAGGGCTGGTCACGCGCGGCTGAATCCCTGGTTTCCGGGGCCGACCACCGGTGCTCGCGGCACGATGAGATCAGGGCAGTTCCGCCTGGGGAGAGCGCAATGGGCGGACGACATGAGTCGCCGAAGCCAGGCACCGACGTGTTCATGGCCGTGGTCATCCTGGTGCTGGCTGTGTTCCTGGCTGCTGTGATGACGCTCGCCCTGCTCGGTGACTGAGACTCATGCGAGCGTCGGAGTTCCTGGCCCTGGCGGATCGCTCTGCTCGCGTCTCAGGCCCGCTGCGCTGGCGACGGCGCCAGCAGTGCCTGCTGGACGATCTCCAGCGGGTGCCGGGCGGGCCGTCCGGTCCCGTGCGCGATCTGCTGCCGGCAGGACACACCGGTCGCCGCGATGATCACGTCCTCCGCTTCGGCCCGGATGGCAGGGAAGAGCCGGAGCTCGCCGATGCTCATCGACAATTCGTAGTGTTCGGCCTCGAAGCCGAATGAGCCGGCCATGCCGCAGCACCCGGCGTCAACCTCGGTGACGTCGGCGCCGGGGATGCTCCGGAGCAGGGCCATCGTCGCGGCGGTACCCGCGAGCGCCTTCTGGTGGCAATGACCGTGGAACAGGATGCGGTGGCCGCTGACCGCACTGTCCGGCCGCAGGACGAGCCTGCCGCCGGCGATGGCCTGCACGAGCAGTTCCTCCGGCAGCCGGGTGGCCGCGGCCACGGCGCGGGCTCGCGGGTCGCCGGGGAGCAGGGCCAGGTACTCATCGCGCAGGGTGAGCAGGCACGACGGCTCCACCCCGACGATCGGCGTGCCGCGGGCGGCTGCGTCACCAAGGCGTCCGGCCAGGCCGGCCGCCATCCGCCGGGCCTGGTCGACCAGCCCCTTGGAGAGGCTGGCCCGCCCGCAGCACCCGGCGTCCTCGAACCGGATCTGCCACCCGGCGAGTTCCAGGAGTTCGATGGCGGCCCTTCCGGCAGATGGCTCGGTGAAGGTGGTGAAGGAGTCAGCGAGAAAGATCAGCTCGCCCTGGGACCCCGGCCTGGCCGCCCCAGGCCCGGCCGCCCAGGGCCCGGCCGCCTCTTGGCCAGCAGCCCCCGGCCTGGCCGCCCCCTGACCGGCTGCCCCCCAACCGGCTGCCCCCCGACCGGCTGCCTCCGGCCTGGCCGCCCTCGACCGCCCCCGGAACCAGCTGCGCAGGTCCTGGCGCTGGAACTGCGGGAGCGGCCGGGCGGAGGTGACGCCCAGCCACCGCTCCGCGAGGAGGCGGGCGGGCCGCCACCCGCTGGCCAGATTGGACAGCGGGAACGTGGCGGAGCCCATCCGGTTCAGGGCGCGGATAGACCCGAACACCCGCGAGCGGAGCGGAACGCCATGCTGATCGTGGTAGGCGGCGAGCGCCTCCGATTTCAGCGCGGCCATGTCGACCCCGAGCGGGCACTCGCTCTTGCATGCCTTGCACTCAAGGCACAGGTCAAGGATGCCGTGCAGCCGCTCGTCACCCAGCGCAGCGCGCGGGTCGGCCATGGAGAGCGCCTTCACCAGGGCATTCGCGCGGCCCCGGGTCGAGTGTTCTTCGTCGCGGGTGGCCATGTACGACGGGCACATGACGCCGGTCGCGGTCTTCCGGCACAGCCCGATGTTCATGCAGCGGTCGGCGGCGCCGCGCATCCCGCCGGGGGCGTCAAAGTGCAGCCGCGTCGTGAGCCGCAGCGGCACGGCCAGCGCCACATCGCGCAAGTTATCTGTCATGGCGGGCGCGTTCACGATCTTCCCCGGGTTCATCCGGTTGCCGGGGTCGAAGAGCCGCTTCGTCTCCTGCATAGCGCCGTACAGCGCATCGCCGAAGACACGGCGGTTGAACTCGCTCCGGGCGAGCCCGTCGCCGTGCTCGCTCGAGTTGACCCCCCCGTACTCCAGCACCAGGTCGCGCACCTCTTCGGCGACTGCGTGCATCAGCTCCGGCTGCCCAGGTGCGGTGAGATCCACGAACGGCCGGATGTGCAGGCACCCGACCGAGCAGTGGCCGTAGAAGCCGGCCGTCAGGCCGCGGGCGTCCAGGATCTCCTTGAACCGCCTGGCGTAGGACGCCAGCCTGGCCGGCTCGACGGCGGTGTCCTCGACAAACGCCAGCGGCCGGCGGCCGCCGGAACTCGCCGCCATGAGCAGGCCCAGGCCGGCCTGGCGGACCTTCAGCAGCGCGGCCTGCTCCGCCGCCTGGACCGCACGCAGCGTGTGATAGCCGTGGCCGTGGGCGCGCCAGGACTCCTCCAGCCGGTCGAGCCCGGCCACGGCCTCAGCCAGCGTGTCCCCGAAGAACGTCACGAACAGCAGCGCATCCGGATTGTCGTTAAGAATCGAACCTAGAGCCTGGTATTCGATCTTCTGGCGGGACAGGTCGAGGATGGTCCGGTCGAGCAGTTCGACGGCGGCGGGCTGGCAGGCCAGCGCGTCCTCGGTCGCCTCGATTGCGGCCGGCACGGACCTGAAGTGGCCCACGGCGATGACCCGGTAACGCGGCGATGGCACCAGCTGGACCATCGCCTCGACCACGGTGATCAGCGTGCCCTCGGAGCCCACCACGAACTTCGCCAGGTCCAGCCCATCCGATTCGGTCAGCTGGCCCAGCCGGTCCAGCCGGTAGCCGCCGGATTGCCGCCAGAACCGGGGAAAGCCGGTCGCAATGGCCTCCCGGTGCCGTTCCGCGAGCAGCGGCAGTTCCCGGCAGATCGTCCCGTCCAGGGTGGGCGAGGCGGCGCGGCTCAGCCGTTCCGGTTCGGTCAGCGGGCCGAACCGGGACCTGCTCGCGTCGGACAGCACCACGTCGAGTTCACGCACGTGGTCGATCGTCATGCCGTATCGCACCGACTGGCTGCCGGCCGAATTGTTGCCGATCATCCCGCCGAGTGTCGCCCGGTTGCTGGTGGAGGTGTCGGGGCCGAACATGAGCCCGTGCGGGGCGGCGGCCAGGTTCAGCTGTTCCTGGACCACGCCGGGCTGCACCCGGGCCAACCGCTGCCCGGCGTCGATCTCGATGATCCTGCTCATGTGCCGGGACAGGTCCATCACGATCGCGTGCCCGACCGTCTGCCCGGCCAGGCTGGTGCCGGCCCCCCGCGGCAGCACCGGAACGCCGAAGTCAGCGGCCGTGGACACCACGGCGGCCACGTCGTCGGCATCGCGGGGGAAGACCACGCCGATCGGCTCGATCGCGTACATGCTCGCGTCGCGGGAGAACAGGTGCCTGCTGTAGCTGTCGAAGCGGACCTCGCCGCCGACCACGCGGCGCAGCGTTTCCGCGATATCCCCAGCTGGGCCGCCTGCCACGAGATCATGGTACTGGGCGGCGAAAGGGAAAGAATCGATGACGTATCACAGCGGGCGGCACTTCCTGCAGATCCCCGGACCGACGAATGTCCCTGAGCGGGTGCTGCGGGCGATGGCCGCGCCCACGATCGATCACCGCGGCCCCGAGTTCGCCACACTGGCCCGCCAGGTGCTCGAGGGTGCCGGGCGGCTGTGCGGAACCTCCAGGCCAGTCGCCCTCTATCCCTCGTCAGGTACCGGCGCGTGGGAAGCCGCGCTCGTCAACACGCTGTCGCCGGGAGACCGCGTGCTCGCCTTCGATACCGGGCATTTCGCCACCTTGTGGTCCCGGATGGCCGGGAAGCTGGGCCTGACTGTCGACCTGGTGCCAGGCGACTGGCGCCGGGGCGTCCAACCCGGCCAGGTCCAGGAGCTTCTCTCCGCCGACCGTGGTCACGAGATAAAAGCTGTAACCATCGTTCAGAACGAAACGTCCACCGGTGCTGCCAGCCAGATCCCGCTGATCCGGGAGGCGATGGACAGTGCCCGTCATCCGGCGCTGCTGATCGTGGACGCGATCTCTTCGCTCGGGTCGATCGACTACCGCCACGACGCATGGGGTGTCGACGTCACCATCTGGTGTTCGCAGAAAGGCATGATGCTGCCTCCCGGGCTGGGTCTCAACGCGATCAGCGAGAAGGCCCTCGAAGCCTCGAACCGGGCCCGGCTGCCGCGCAGCTACTGGGAATGGCAGCCGATGCTCGCCGCCGCCGAGACCGGCCTGTTCCCCTACACGCCGGCCACCAACCTGCTCTTCGGGCTTCGCGAGGCACTCGCCATCTTCGGCGAGGAGGGATTGCCCGCCGTCTTCTCGCGGCACGCCCGGCACGCGGAGGCTACCCGCCGGGCGGTCCGCGGCTGGGGACTTGAAATCCTCTGCCAGAATCCGGACGACTACTCCAGCACGCTCACCGCCGTGCTGGTTCCTGACGGGCACGACGCGGACCGCGTGCGCCAGCTGATACTTGATCGCTACAACATGTCGCTGGGCGCTGGGCTCGGCCGGCTGGCCGGGCGGGTCTTCCGCATCGGCCACCTCGGGGATCTCGGCGAGCTATCGCTGGCTGGCACGCTGTGCGGGGTCGAGATGGGGCTTGCGCAGGCGGGAGTGCCCATCGCCAGAGACGGCGTCCGCGCCGCGCTTGACTACCTCGAGTCAGCCGGCTGACCGGCCGTATTTACCCGGTGCCGACCGCGGGAGGCCGCATCTACCCGGCGCTGGCCGCGGGAGGCCGCACCTACCCGGCGCTGGCCGCGGGAGGCCGCACCTACCCAGCGCTGGCCGCGGGAGGCCGCACGATACCGCGGATGATGCCGCGGCTCATCAGCTCGGCCGGGGTGAGCCGCAGCCGCGCGGCCACCTGCGGGACTTCATCGGCAGGAAGCTTGAGTATGGAGGCGGCCAGCTCCGGGGCCGTCACCGCCAGGTAGCCGTCCCGCGCCATCCACAGGTCGGTGGGCGACGCCAGCGCGAGGGCTCCGCCGGACACGCCCTCGCCGATGACGACCGAGGTAATCGGAACCTGGCAGGACGCGACCGCGATGAACAGCTCGGCGATCGCGGTGCCGACCCCGGCCGCCTCGTCGCTGGGCGCGGCCGCGGCGCCCGGGGTATCGATCAGCGTGAGGACCGGCCGCCCGAGGCGCGTCGCCAGGGCGAGCAGGCGCGTCGCGGTCCTGAATCCGGCCGGGGTCGTCCGCTGCCCGGTCTGCGCGATGTACGCGATCGTGCCGCCGTCGCGCCGGCCGAAGCCACAGCGCAGGCCGGCGTCCACCCCGCCGCAGCGGTCACCGCGGATGTCGAAGGTCTGCTCGAAGTAGCCTGCCAGCCACCGGTCCGCTCGGGCCCGCCGGGGGCTGCGCGCGCCGATGACCTGCGCCCAGGCGTCCTCGCCGGGACCGCCCTCGCCGGGGGTGCCCTCGCCGGGGGTGCCCTCGCCGGGGGTGCCCTCGCCGGGGGTGCCCTCGCCGGGACCGCCCTCGCCGGAGGCGCCCTCCCCCGGACCGCCCTCGCCGGGACTGCCCTCGCCGTCGGGACCGGCCGGCCAGGCGGGCAGCGGCGCTCCATCCGGAATGTCACCACGCGACTGCGGCGAGAGCAGCCGGACGATCGCGGCGACCTCACCGCGGAGCCGGTGCGCCGGCGACAGCACGTCGACGGAACCGCGGGCCCATTTGCCGTCGGCGAGGTAATCCGCTGATTCCGGGTCCGCGCCCGCGGGGCGGGTGCGTGAACCCGAGAAGCTCACTCTCGCGCCCGGCACGCCGATGAGCACGTCGGCGCCCGCGACCAGGGACGACCACACGCCGCCGGTGGTCGGGTCGCCGGCCACCGCGATATGCGGGATGCCCGCCTGCCGCGCTCCAGCGATCGCCGCCGCGACCACCTGCATCTGGACCAGCGCGCTGGTGCCCTCTTGCATCCTCGATCCGCCCGAGGCCGCGACGCACACGATCGGGAGGCGCTTCGCGGTCGCCACCGCGAACGCCCGTGCGATCCTGGCGCCCTCGGCGACCCCGAGCGAGCCGCCGAGGAACGAGAAATCGAAGCCGACGATGACGCAAGGTTCCCCGGCGACCGTGGCCACACCCGTCGTCACGGCATGCTGGGCACCGGCCGCGTTCCTGGCCCAGCGGAGCTGCTCCTCATAGCCTGGCCAGCCGCTGGGATTGCCCGCCTCGATCTCCTCGCCGAAACGCCCGAGGCTCCCGGCGTCGGCGACCGCGTGATAAAGCGCGCGCGCGCCCGCCGGGCCCGGCGCGGCGGCGGGGTCAGCGGCCATCAGCCTGCGCTCGGCTGAGCAGGGCTTCCCGGAGCGCATCCGTGTGCTCGCCCAGCGTCGGCGGCGGCAGCCCGGGCGTCATCGCGCTGCGGTTGTAGTGGACCGGATTGCCCGGTAGCCGGATGATGCCCAGCAGCGGGTGATCGACCTCCCAAACGAGGTTCTCGGCGCGGGCCTGCTCGCTGCCATAGACCCGGTCCAGGGTCTTCAGCTCACCGGCGGGCACACCGGCCTGGCGCAGCGTGCCCAGCCAGTCCGCCACCGTGTGTGGCGCGAGCCCCTCGTTCAGGATCCGCTGCAGTTCGGCGAGATTGCCCAGGCGAAGCGCATTGGTCGCGAACCGGCGGTCGGCAGGTTCCAGCCCGACGAGCGGGGCGAACCGCCGCCAGATGTCCTCGTTGCCCACCGCGATGACCAGGGGGCCGTCCGCGGCATCGAACACGCCGTAGGGTGCCACCGTCGGATGGTGATTGCCCGAGGGCCCCGGCACCTCGCCCGCGATCAGGTACCTGGTCGCCTGGAACGTATGGATGCCAACCTGCGCGGCCAGCAGCGAGGTGGAGACCCGCTGGCCGAGCCCGCTGCTGGCCCGTTCCACCAGGGCGCCGAGCACGCCGATCACGCCGAACAGGCCAGCACTGACATCGGCGATCGGAACGCCGACCTTGACCGCCGGGCTCGCAGCCGTGCCGGTCAGGCTCATCAGCCCGCCCTCGGCCTGCAGGATCTGGTCGTAGCCGATGCGGTCACTGTCGGGGCCCGCCTCGCCGAAGCCGCTGATCGCCAGCCGGACCAGACGCGGATTAAGCTCCGCCAGCCGGTCGTCTCCCAGCCCGAGCCGGTCCATCACCCCGGGCCGGAAGTTCTCGACCAGCACATCGGCCCAGCGCACCAGCGCTTCGACGAATGCGCGCTCGCGCGGGTCCTTCAAGTCGATGGCCACGCTCCGCTTGCCTCGGTTGACCGACAAGAAATACGTGCTCTCGGCCCCGTCGCCAGTGGGCATGAACGGCGGGCCCCACTGCCTGGTGTCATCACCGGATCCGGGCCGTTCTACCTTGATCACTTCAGCGCCCAGATCGCCGAGCAGCATCGCCGCGTATGGCCCGGCGAGCACCCGGGCCAGGTCAAGCACGTGCACCCCGGCGAGGGGGCCCTCCGGGCCCTTCCGTTCCCCTACTGGCCCGGCCAGGGCAGCCGGCTCACCCGCTGATCCGCCAGCGGATCGCCCGGCGGCTGATGGCCCGGCACCGGCCGATCGCCCGGCACCGGCCAGCTCACCTGGCCGAGGGGAGGGATGGGTCACCGCCATCGCATCCTTTCCTGCTCGCGCGGCGTCACGCCGCTCCTGCCCGGCCTGGCCCCGCCAGGCCAGGCCCCGCTGGGCCAGGCCCCCGCTGGGCCAGGCCCCCGCTGGGCCTGGGCCGCCGACGCCTGGACCGCCGGGGCTTGGACCGCCGGGGCTTGGACCGCCGGGGCTTGGACCGCCGGGGCTTGGACCGCCGGGGCTTGGACCGCCGGAGTCTGGGCCGCCGGAGTCTGGGCCGCCGGAGTCTGGGCCGCCGGAGTCTGGGCCGCCGGAGTCTGGGCCGCCGCGCGCCGGAAACGCAGCGGCGGGGCCAGGCCCGGCGGCTGGTTACGGCGTCGCTGCCGCGAGCGCGCTCGCCGTCATCACGGAGACCTGCGTCTCCACGCCCGCTGTCGTGGGCTGGAAGGCGCCGTACGGGCCGAACGCGTTGTTGTACTTGTTGTAGTCGAGGCTGCCGCTCGCCCCCTCGTAATTGATCTTCGTCCCGGCCTTCAGGAGCTTCAGGCACGACGAGTACGTGTAGCACGCGGTGCCCGGCGGGTTCGTCACCTTGCTCATGTCGCGGGAGACCGTGGTGCCGTCCGTGGTCTTCGCGTATTGGTCGGTCAGCGCGAGGGAGACGACAGCGTCATAGGCGTAGTTCGCGTTGGCCAGCGGGCCGGCCGACTTCTGGCTGGGGTAGAGCTGGTTGAACTGGTTGGTGAAGGCGGTCGTCGCCTGACTGGAGACGGATGTCCCGTAGATCGAGGTCAGCTCCGCGTGTGCGGTCGGGTAGCCGATCGCCTTGAGGTAGTCGCTGCCGCTGGTGACGTCCGTGCCGACCCATGGGATCGCCTGGCCGCCGAGCTGCTTGAACTCCCGGAACAGGACGGCCGCGGTCGGCGGGTCCTCCTGCGTGAAGATCACCTGCGGGTGGGCGCCGATCGCCGCGCGCACCTGGCTCAGGTACGACGTCTGGTCCGGGGTGACGATGATGGTCTTCAGGATGGTGCCGCCGAGTTTCGTGAAGGTGGTGGAGACCGGCTTCAGGAACGTCTGCGCGGCCGGGTCGGAGTAGAACAGCATGACGGCCCGCGTGTAGCCCTTCAGGTGCGCGTACAGCGCCATGGCCACGCCCAGCTGGGAGTCGGACGGGCTGTCACGGAAGAAGAAGGGATCGGTCTGGTGGTCCCGGGCCGTGTCGCCGCCCTGGAACTCGTCGACGATGTGGTTGGAATCGAGGATCGGCTCCACCCCGTTGATCTCCTGGGTCTCCGGGCCGATCACCCCGCTCACGTTCTTGGTCAGCATCTGATTTGTCGCGGTCACGCCGTCAGCGACGTCGCAGCTGGTGTCACCGGTCGCCAGCTGGACCTTGCGGGTGAGCACTCCGCCTGCCGCATTGATCTCAGCCTGGGCGACCTTGGCCCCCTGGATCATCGCCTGGCCCAGGCTGGCCAGGCGTCCCGAGAAGCAGGAAAGGACGCCATAGGTGACCGGGCCGGACGAGCTGCCGCTGGCTCCGCTCGATCCGCTGCCGGAGGACGCACAAGCGGCCAGCAGGACGGCTGCCGCGCAGGTGCCGACTGACCTGCTGATCGTGGAATGTTTCACGCTGGTTCTCCTCTATTGCGATGCGAGCCGCCGGCATTGCCCGCCGGAAACTCCTGCGGCGTCCCGGCCCTCAGGCTCGCGTTGGTCAACTCATGCGGCCGACGTAAAGCTCCACGACGTTTTCGTCGTGAAGCAGTTCCTGTGCGGGACCGTCCAGCCTGTTGCGCCCGAGCACAAGGATGTAGCCCCAGTGCGCATGGCGAAGAGTCCGCCGGGTGTTCTGCTCGACAACGCAGATCCCGACGCCAGTTGCGGCGATCTTCTCTATCTGCTCCCAGAGCGCTCCCTGGAGCAGGGGGGACAGCCCGGCGCTCGGCTCGTCGAGCAGCATCACGGCGGGCTCGAGCATGAGCGCCCTGGCCATGGCGAGCATGCTGCGCTGACCTCCGCTGAGCATCCCGGCCCGGCGGCGCATTGCCGCGCCGAGGTCGGGGAACAGCTCGCACAGTTCCTGGATGCGCTGGTTCACGCCGCGGCGGCGCGTGTACGCGCCCATTTCCAGGTTCTCCCGGACGGTGAGATCGGGGAAGATGTTGGAGACTTGGGGGACATAACCCAGGCCGCGTTTGACCAGCTTCTCCGGCGGCATGTTGGTCGTCTTCTGGCCGCGGACGTACACCTCGCCGCCCGATGCCCGCAGCACCCCGCTCAGCGCCTTGAGCAGCGTGGACTTGCCGGCGCCGTTCGGCCCGACGATTGCGGTGATCTTCTTCGCGTAGACGGTCAGCGAGACGTCCTCGATGATCGGCGGCCCGCCGTAGCCGGCTGTCACCCCTTCGGCCCGCAGCACGACCTCGGGCGCTGTCTCACTCATGGGTTTGGTCCATTCCGAGGTAGGCGTCGACCACCCTGGGGTTGTCGCGCAGGCCGGAAAATGGTCCCTGCGCGATGATCTCGCCGAGATCCATCACGACCACCCGATCGCAGGTCTTCTCGATGAACGGGAGGTTGTGCTCGACCACGATCACGGCGCGGCCCTCGCCGGCGAACTGCCCCACGGCCTCGCCGATCCGCGCACCCAGCACGGGGTTAACGCCTCCCATCGGCTCGTCGAGGATGATCAGGCGGGGCTCGGCGGCCGCGATGCGCGCGAATTCGAGCAGCCGTTTCTGGCCGCCGCTCAGCCTCACCGCACGCTCGTTCTTCAGCTCGGCCAGCTGGAAGCGCTCCAGGATGGCCCGGACCTCGACCCGGTCCGCCTCCTCCGCGCGGCGGATCCGGCGGGCCTGGGTCATCGAGCGCCAGAGGGACTCGCTGGCGAACCGGCGGCGGGCCAGCAGGACGTTGTCCATCACGGTCAGGTTGCGCCACTCGCGTGGAGTCTGGAATGTCCGGATGAGCCCGAGGCGGGAGATGACGTCGGGACGCTTCCCGATGAGTTGCTCGCCGGCGAACCTGACGCTGCCGGAGTCTGGCTGTCCGAAGCCTGACACCAGATCAACCACCGTGCTCTTGCCCGCGCCATTCGGCCCGATCAGGCCGATCACCTGGCCCTCAGCAGCCGAGAACGTGCATTCCCGCACGGCATGGACGCCGCCGAAGGATTTCGTCAGGCGCTCGATCTCAAGCAGTGCCGGGCTCACTGCCCGCTCCCGTCGTCAGCCGCATGCCCCTCGCGCGCCGAGCCACGGGCCGAAAGGCCCTCCCCAGCGTCTGCGGGTTGCGCGGCTCGGGGCGGTGCTTCGGTGCTGGTGCCAACCGCCACTGCGGGCCCAGCGGTCACGCTGCCTGGGGATGCGGCGGCGGCGGGCGCCCGGAACGGCCCCAGCCGCCATCCCGGCCCTGGCACCCTGTCCACCCCGGGCCGCTCCCTGAAGATCCCTTCGGGCCTGAACCTGAGCATCAGGATGATCAGGAGCCCGATGAGGATCTGCCGCATCGACGGGCCAAACTCGGGCCGCGATGCGGGCGACGGCAGGAACCGGGTCAGCTCGATGAAGCCGATATAGACGACGAACACGCCGACGATGACTCCGCGGGGGTTGCCGCGGCCGCCAACCAGGATCGCCGCGTAGATCACCAGCAGTTCCTGCGGTGTCCAGGCCGACGGGTTGAACGCGCTGATGAAGATCGCGAAAAGCCCGCCGGTCAGGCCGGCGAGCGCGGCGCCGAAGAGGTAGGCACGGTATTTCGCGGTGAACACGGTGCGCCCGTACGCGGCGGCGGCGCGCTCGTCCTCGCGCACCGACCGCAGCATCCGGCCGAACGGGCTCCTCGACAGCCGCTGCACGAGGAGATAGGCCAGGAAGAGGATGCCGAGGACGACGAAGAGCAGGACGATGCGGTAGCCGTTGTAGGTGAGGCGCAGCGCCGCCTGCCCCGGGTTGATCAGCCCGTACACGCCGTTGTAGCCGTCGAATAGCGGCGTGTAGTTCTGCACGATGAGGTACAGCGCGCTTACCGCGCCGAGAGTCGTGACGGCGAAGTAGATGTCGCGCAGGTTCCGCAGCGCGATGGCCCCGATGATGGCGGCGAGGGCCACGACGACGATATCGGCCAGCACTATGGCGAGCGGGACGGGGAGATGCCAGCCGATTATGTACTTGACCGGCGCGGTTGGCTTGCCGATCGACAGCACGAAGGTCATGTAGCTGCCGAGGGCGAGGTACCCGTAGAAGGCCAGGTCGAAGTCGCCGCACCAGCCCCAGACGACGTCGAGGCCGAGGGCCAGGATGGCGAAGATGCCCGCCTCGGTGACGATGCTGACCCAGTACATCAGGCACGCACCGCCGTGGCGCTCGGGCGGACGAAGACGCCGTTCGGCCGGAAGAGCATGAGCAGCACGAGAAGCAGGAAGGCGAACACGAGCTCGTAGGCCGAACTGGTGTAGGTGCCGGCGATCTGCAGCACGATCCCGACGATGAGGGCGCCGCCGAAGGTCGCATAAGGCCGCCCGATGCCGCCCGCGACGGTGGCCGTGATGGTGAGCAGCAGGAAGCTGAAGCCCAGCGTCGGGCTGAAGGTTCCTATCGTGTCCGCGAGCACGAAACCCGCGAAGCCAGACACCGCCCCGGCGAGGGCCCAGGTCTGCATGACGATCCGCCGCGCGGGGATCCCGCTCACCTGGGCGAGCGCCCGGTCCTGCGAGACTGCCCTGACCGCCTTGCCGAAACGCGTCCGCTGCAGCAGCAGGTAGATCAGGCCCGCGACGGCCAGCGCCGAGAAGATCACCTCGATGTCCGAGGTGGTCCACAGGAACGGCCCGACGTGGTGCAGGCCGCCCTGCGGGAACGTGTAGGAGACGTTCGCCGCCCCGTACGCGATCACGAGCACGTTCTGCAGGATGAGTGACGCTCCGAGCGTCGCGATGAAGACCGTGATGCCGGTGCGGCCCCGGAACTGCTCGATCAGCCCGGCGTTCAGGACGAGCGCGGCGACCAGGCCCGCGGCCGCGGCGATCAGCGCGGCTGCGGGCACGCTCTGATGGAAGAACGTCTGCCCGCTGTAGGCGGCGTAGGCACCGATGGTGAGGAACTCACCATGCGCGAAGTTGGCGATCCGGCTGACCGCGTACTCGAGCGTGAACGCGACCGCCGACAGCGACAAGATCGCCGCCGTCGCGAGCCCGATGCCGACGGTCACAAGGAAGGTGCCCATGTCATCCCTCGGCGCGACTAGGAGGCAACTGATGGGAGGCAAGTGACAAAGAGAGTCAGTGGCTGATCCAGTAGCCCGAACCATAATGTTAGCTATTCTGGGTGTCAACGGGTCCGGGCTGACTCCCGTTCGTCGGCGACGTGAGCGAGGCTGCCTGCGCAGCGCCGGCCTAGTTGACCAGCGGCAGCCCGGCTAGAGGATTGAGGCGACGAAACGCCATGCGAGCGGGTCAGCGGGCCGGCCGGCCGAGGCGACGAAACGCCATGCGAGCGGGTCAGCGGGCCGGCCGGCCAAGTACCGAGTTCCTCCGTGCTCCCGACCGGCGCCGGCTTTACGAGCAGCTTGCCGCCAGGCTGCTCGACTACGTCGAGGTCACCAGGCTCGGGATTGGTGATCGCCTGCCTTCCGAGCGAGATCTCGCCGAGGCATTGCAGGTGAGCAGGGCATCAGTCCGCCAGGCGACGGTCGCGCTCGAGGTGCGGGGAACGCTGGAAGTGCGGCACGGCGACGGCATCTACCTCAGGTCCCTGCCGAACGACTCCGGCCACCTCATGGAGTTGATGACGCAGCGGCACCGGCTGCCGGAAATCCTCGAGGCCAGGGAGGCGCTGG
>WNFD01002012.1_pt1 | contig 20420 bp, 22 predicted proteins | sample 5400491 | NCBI WGS metagenome assembly WNFD01 (sample SAMN13153343, study PRJNA577476) | soil metagenome | isolation source: 120 cm saprolite under Douglas fir tree site 2 hole 2 replicate 2 | place: USA:California | collected 2015-04-18
TCGTCATGGCCGCGTGCTGGAGGCCCCATGCCAGCGACACCATCAGGGCGGTGCCGAGGACGATCGCGCCGGCCGAGATCAAACCGGACCTGACGTTCAACGCGCTGAGTCTAGTGGGCTGCAGTGGGCGGATGGGCCTCAGGTTGGGGGCAGGCGACCGCTAGGTCGCCGGTCCGGGCGCCGAGGCGCAGGAAGGGGTGGACCTAGGAGGAGCGGACACCACTGGGGTCCCCGCGCGAAGCGCGGGAGGATGCGAGGGGCCGGGCCCCCTGACGTACGCATCGGCGTCCTGAGCCCCGAGATGAGGTCTGTTCGTCCCGCTGCAGACCACTCAATCGACGGCAGAGAGCGAATTGGACGCCGCGATCCGGCCATATATGCGGCCGCTGGGCTTGATCGTCCGCTCCAATGATTTGCGGTCGACCCCGATCAGGCCGAAGTGCATGTTGTAGCCCCTCGACCATTCGAAGTTGTCCGTGTTGGTCCAGTGGAAGTAGCCGCGCACGTCGACGCCATCCCCGATGGCGAGCCGCACGTTGGAGAGCGTCTCGGTGATGTAACGACATCGCCACTCGTCATCGTGGGTCGCCACCCCATTCTCGGTGATGTAGACCGGCTTCCCAAGCTTGCCGGCCTCATTCAGCACCACGCGCATCCAGGCCGGGTCTGTGCTGAGTCCCATATCGGTGACCGGTCGCCCAGGAACATTGAAGCGACGGATGAATTGCTCGTTCGGCAGCTTAGGGTCGAAAGCGCACATCTGGCCCCAGTAGTGGGCGATGCCGACGTAGTCGCATGTCGCTTCCACGACCCGTCGCAGCATTCCCGGCGCTACCGGCCACCGATCGAGCGCCAGCTGCGAAACTTGTGCCGCCCAATGGTCCCGGCGCTTCTCAGACGCCGGGAGAAAGAGCAGCTTGTGATGCGATAGGCCGACTGGCGCATCCGGCCACCGGCGCTTGATGGCGCTGTACGCGAGCTCGTGCGCTTTGTGCAGGTTGCTGGTGACCCGGTACATCGCGGCGAGGTCTCCCTTGTGGCCGGGTGGGAACTCGCCGGATATCCAGGCGTTGACCGCATAGAGATTCGGTTCGTTGATCGTGCACCAGAGCCCAACGAGATCACCGAGCTCGTCGACGACGCGATGCACGAAGGGTAGAAACGCGTACGCGGAGCCTTTCGCCGACCATCCGCCCTTACTTGCGAACCAGCTCGGGCTGGTGAAGTGATGCAGGGTCACCATCGGCTGGACACCCTGCTCGCGCAGATCGCCGAGCACATCCCGGTAGTGGCGGATCTGATGCGCGTCGAACTCGCCCGGCGACGGCTCGATGCGCGACCACTCGATCGACAGCCGGTGGGCGTTCTGGTTCAGCTCGCGCAGCAGCGCGAAGTCTTCGCGGTATCGGTGGTAGTGGTCGTTTGCGACTGCCGACGTATCGCCGTTTGCGATCCGGCCAGGCTGCTGCTCGAAATCCCACCAATCGCAGTTACGGTTGTCGCCCTCGACCTGGTGGGCGGCGCTGGACGTCCCCCACAGGAATCCGTCGGGGAAATCGGTGCTCATGCGAGTTTCAGGGGTCCCCACGAAGAAGCCCCACGAACTCGCAGGCTTCGCCTTGAGTTCGCGGGGACCCCTATCACGGTTTTACCTCTGAGTTCGTGGGGCTAACGGCCTGCTTTTCGACCTTGGGCGGTGGCACGTACTCCCAGCGGATTGGTTTGTCACCCTCCATGTCCACCACAAGCATCCCGGCCTTGTCCACGGCCTTGCGGTACATCTCGCGCTCGTTGTGCGGGCGGCCGTCGAGCAAGATCCATGCCGCCTGCAGCGGGTCGGCGTGGCTGACGATGGCCATCGTTTCGCCCGGATGTTCACGCGCCATCCGCCGCATTACGCTCAGGATCCGCCCTCCCATCCGTTCGACCGACTCGTCGCCAGGGACCAGGCCGCGCCTGGCCTTGTGCACGAACCAGAGCGGGCGCCGCAGCGGGATGTGCCAGTAAGGCAGCCCCTGAAGGTAGCGGCTGAAGTCGGCCTCACGAAGCTCGGGATCCGCCTCCAGGAGCGCAGGCGGATCGAGCCTCGAGTTGATCAGCTCGGCCGTCTCGACGGCGCGAGCCAGCGGGCTGTGCACGATGCGCCGGAGGTTCACCGTTCTCAGGCTCTCCCCCACCGCGGCAGCCTGCGCGCGGCCGACAGCGCTCAGCTGGAAACCGTCGAGATGACCGTATAAAAGCCGGCGCGGGTTCTCGACGTCGGCGTGGCGGATCAGGTAGATGCGTGTTGACGCCAAGGTCGACTTCGATCCTACGGAAGCGTCAGTGGCGTGTTTGGGAATGAGCTCGACAAGGCGCGGCCTCGGCGGCCGGAGCCAAGGAGACGACGAGCACGTGAGGGAGCGCATCGCGTAGATGCGTGACCGAGCGCGCGCAGGAGGCGACGCAGGCTTCAGCGCCCTTCTCGGGGCCCCCGCGGAATCGCAAGATTCCCTGGGGTGAGACGGCGCCCGGCCGACTAGGCCGATGCATTGGCGAGCGTATTGCCCAGACGCGCCACTAAGATCGGTAAGCGCCGATTGAGGTGCGGTTGGTGCCGGACGATCGACCGGCCTCGAGTGCGTGAAATGCCTCGCGGAGCAGGTTCCCGGTGTATTCGCGGCGGTTCATGAGGCCGGCCTCGGCGTCGCCCGACGCCGCGATGACGTCGATCGTGGCCGCGCCGCAGCTGACGGTGATCCTCTTCCAGTTACCGCTGGTCGCGAAGTCATGGGACGCGATGCTGCGCCGGATCTTGTCCGCGGCGAGGGTGGCTCCCTGCTCGTCGGTCTCTGGGAGCACGATGGCGAAATGCGGGGGCCCTTCAACGTCGAGGAAGGCGACCGTGTCCGTGTCGCGGATCGCCTGCCCCAGCCGTTCCGAGATCTCCCGCAGCAGCCCCTCAAGCTGAATGTGGCCCAGCTCCTTGTGAACGTGCTCGGCATGATCGAGCTCGACAACCAGCACCGACAGCGCCCGGTGGTAGCGAACGGCCCGGTTGGCCTCCTGCCCGATCAGCGCGTTGATGAACTGAGAGTTCCAGATCCCGGTCACGGGGTCAACGACCCCGAATAGCGGGCTCGAGGTTCGGTCCGACTGGCTGTGGCCGCAGCTTGGACAGTACTGGGCCCCGTCCGGCAGCTCCGAGTTGCAGTACCAACAGGAGCCCACGGCGGGCATTCTACCTCTGGGGTCAGAATTCCCAGTCATGAGTGACCAGGGCGAGCTGTTCCAGCTTCCAGCCGTCCCAGAGCCGAATGCCCCTCTGGCGACCCGGCTGAGGCCGAGGAGCTTCGACAACCTGGTGGGCCAGAAGCGGGTGGTCGAGGTCCTGAGGGGGCTCACCGCCTCCGGCCACCTCCCGAGCATCGTTCTGTGGGGGCCGCCCGGGAGCGGCAAGACCACTCTGGCAGGCCTGCTGGCGGCCGAGACCAAGGCCCGCCTGGTCGCCATGTCGGCGGTGACCGCAGGGGTCGCCGACCTCCGCAAGGTGGTGGCGGAGGCGCGTGTGCACCGGCGGGCCGGCCTCCAGACGGTGCTCTTCATCGACGAGATCCACCGATTCAACAAAGCCCAGCAAGACGCCATCCTGCCGCACGTCGAGGATGGCACCGTCACGCTCATCGGCGCCACCACGGAGAACCCTTCCTTCGAGGTGATCGCGCCCCTGCTGTCCCGCAGCCGCGTGTTCCGGCTGGAGGCGCTCGAGCGGGAGGATCTTCAGAAGATCATCGAGCGCGGAGCGACTGAGGTGGGCGCGACGATCACCGTTCAAGGTATGGAGGCGTTGCTCGAGGGCGCACGCGGTGATGCGAGAGTGGCGCTGAACGGGCTGGAGGCGGCGGCCGCGCTCGCCGGCGGTGACGAAGTCGGGCCCGACCATGTCGAGCGAGCGCTCCAGGAAGGACACCTGCTATACGACCGAGCCGGCGACCAGCACTACGACATCGTCTCCGCGCTGATCAAGAGCGTGCGCGGCAGCGACCCGGATGCCGCCGTGTACTGGCTGGCGCGCATGCTGGAGGCGGGCGAGGACCCATTGTTCGTCGCGCGCCGGCTTGTCATCTCGGCCGCTGAAGACGTCGGACTCGCCGATCCGCAAGCGCTGCAGGTAGCCATGGCCGCGCAGCAAGCCGCGCATTTCGTGGGCATGCCCGAAGCGGTATTGCCACTCACGGAGGCCACCCTCTACCTGGCGCTGGCTCCGAAGTCCAACTCGGCCCTCACCTCGTACGGGGCCGCTCGCGAGCTCATCGCCCAAACCGGCAACGAGCCGGTACCCCTCCACCTGCGCAACGCCGTCACGGGCTTGATGAAATCGATGGGCTACGGACGGGACTACAAGTACGCACATGACTATGAAGGCGGGGTCGCAAACCAGGTACACCTGCCGGAGAAGCTGAAGGGCCGCAAGGTGTACAAGCCGGGCCCGCGCGATCTGGGCTCCCCGCCACGCGGGGAGCTCCGACCTCGCCCGCGGGGCGACGCGGGTGACGGGAAAACTTAGACTTTCCGATTCGTGGCCGACGCCCTCGTCATCTTCAAGCCCGACGCCAGCTACCGGCTCGCCGCGCGCGCCGGCATCTGGGGCTGGCTGTCGTCGGAGCGCGAGTGGAAGCTCGAGTCGCTCGCGTGGTTCCAGCCGCCTGCGGCACTCATCGAGAGCCACTACGACTTCCTGAAAGGCAGGCCCTTCTTCGGCTGGCTGGTGGACTTCATGACCGCGCTCCCGATGCTGGTCGGCCGGGTCACTGCGTCGGCCGACGCCCTCGAAGGGATGCGCCACGACCTCGGCGAGACGCGCATCCAGCAATCGCGGCCCGGCTCATTGCGCGAGAGATACGGCATCTTCGGCGGGGTGAACTGCTTGCACCTTTCCGACGCGCCGGAGACCGGCGCGTCAGAGGTGGCGAGATGGGCGGAGTTCGTTCAGCTCGACAAGCTCGACGCCGACGTCGACGTCGACGCCGGTAAGCCCGACCACACATACCACCTGCGCTCCCTGGCCACGCAGGTGGCCGGAGGCATCCACGTAGACCTGGCCTCGCAGATGATCCGCGAGCTGCTGGCCGAGGAATCGGCAGTGGAGGGCCCGCAGCTCGAGGCCCTCTGGCGGATCATCCTGGGGGCGCTGGCTTAGACTCGGCAGCGCGTTCGACCGCGGGAACGTGGACGGTCACGGCCTTGTTGAACAGCTCTGAGTTAGGCACCACCAGGAGGTCGCCGGCGTCAGTCTTCAACAGGGTCACCCTCAGCTTCACGTCCGTCACCGTGCCCGCACCGACGCCTTCGAGCGTGATGCGATCGCCGACCCTGATGTGGCGCTCGAGCAGGACGTAATAGCCGGACACGTAATCCTTGAGCACGTCCTGCACGCCAAAACTGGCGATGAAGGTGGCCAGGACGATGCCGAAGAGCGCCACATTCGCGCTCTGAACCGCGAAGGAGATCGCGACCGCCGCGCCCAAGCCGATCAGCCCGAACGTCACTACCCGGCCGACGATCACGACCATCTCGGGTCGGATATGGCGGCCGCTCAAGAGTTGGGCCGCTCGGCGAGCTAGCAGCCTCGCGACGACCGCGAACAAGATGAAGACGAGGGCGCCGACCAGGACGTACAACAGCGTGGTGGGGTCGGGCGAAGACCAGGGGACGGCCGCCAGCGGCGGCAGCGTCACTTCTTTTTCTCGGCTGCTTCCTCTGCGGCGGGAGTTTCGCCCTCGGCGGCGGCCTCGCCCTCGGCACCGGCCTCGCCTTCGGCGGGAACCACGGCTTCGGCGGCCGGGATCTCTTCCTCGACCTTGAGCTCGCGCTTGTGGACGATCTTGACCACCAGCTCGTCCGCGTCGATGAGCACGGTCACGCCCTTGGGCACGTTGATGTCAGACACGCGAACCTCAGAGTCGATCTCCTCCAGCGGGGTCAGGTCGACCTCGAATGCCTCGGGGATGTCGGTCGGCAAGCACTCGACACGGAGGGCGTGGATGGGCTGGAGGATGTCCGCGTCGCCACGCTTGACCGCGGCAGACTCGCCCGTGAGGTGCACCGGGACCTCGACCGTGATCTTCTCCTCGAGGCTGACCGCGTAGAAATCAACGTGGATTGGACCCAGGCGCCGCGGATGGGTCTGGATCTCGCGCACCAGCACCTTCTCGGATCGAGCGCTGTCGACCAATAGGTCCACGAGGTGCGTCCGCCCCGACTTCAAAAAGACCTTTTGGAACTCGAGGCGGTCCAATACGAGCGCGGTCGGCTTCGTGTTATGGCCGTACACGACGGCCGCCAGCTTGCCCTGGCGGTGGAGGCGCCGGGTTCGCTTGCCGAGGAGCTCGCGTGTGGAGGCGTTCAGTTGCATGGTTGCGCCGTCTGGAGGAGAGGCGTGGTTATGATACCGCGCAGAGCGATTCCCGCGAGTGGCGGCACCACACTACTTGGAGGAAAACAAGTCATGCAGAGCCCGCCGCCTCCCCCGCCGCCGCCCATTGGGGGCTACGTTCCCGCCGCTGGCTACGCACCGTCGGCCAGGTACGGCGGCTTCTGGATCCGGGTCGTCGCCTACATCATCGACGCGATCATCCTCGGTGTCGTCGCCGGCATCATCGATGCGATCCTTCACATCAACTTGACGGATCCGGCAAGCCCGAGCCGTGGCGCCGGCTCCGGGATCAGCCTCGTGCTGAGCTTCGCTTATTTCGCCGGCATGTGGACGTACCAGGGAGCCACCCTGGGCCAGCGCATCTTTGGTATGAAGGTGGTCGACGCGAACACTGGCCAGCCAATCTCCTTCGGCAAAGCGGCCCTGCGCTGGATCGGCCTGCTCATCTCATTCCTGGTCTGCTTCGTCGGCGTGATCTGGGTCGCATTCGATGCACGCAAGCAAGGCTGGATGGACAAGATCGCAGGCACGGTCGTGACCCAGGGATAGCGCTCGCCGGGGCCGATCAGCCGGTCAGGGCGTCGGGGTCGGAAACGCGTTTTGCAAGGCACCAATCGACACTGCGAAGAACACCACGGCGACACCGATGATCAGAGCGAGTCCAATCGCAACGAAGCCGGTGATTATGGCGGCCAGCGCTTTGCCGCTGCCGCCCAACGCGCCCTGAGACTGCGCGATCCGGCCGCGAGCCCGCAAACCGAGCACGACGGCCACGATTCCCAATGGAAGCGCCAGGATCTCGAGCAAGCCCCCACTACAGCAGCCGAGCGGCGCGAGGACGACGGCGATGATCCCAAGGATCATCGATACGGTGGCCCCCGGCGCCTCCATGGGCATCCCACCCGGAACCATCGGATATGGCTGGGGCTGGAAGGGTGGCGGTGCGCCGGGCGGCTGCATCCCCGGTGGCGGCGGCGGCGGCGGTGACCCGTAACCTCCACCTGGCGGCGGGGGCGGTGGCGGGCCGGGCGGCTCCATCCCCGATGGCGGTGGGGACCCTGGTGGCGGGGTGAAGCTCATGCGCGGATGTTAGAGGCTGCTCTGGAAATTACAAGCGAAATCGTGCCGGCTGCTCAGCGGGCTCCTTGAGGGAATCGCTTGCGGAGCCAATCCACGATGCCTTGCAACGGTGTGCCGGGCGTGAACAGCTCGGCCACGCCCTTCTGTTTGAGGGTGGCGATGTCATCGTCAGGGATGATGCCGCCGCCGAAGACGACGATGTCGGTCGCCTTGCGGCGCTTGAGCTCCTGCACGACGGCTGGAAAGAGGGTCATATGAGCGCCCGAGTGAATGGAAAGGCCAATGACCTGTGCGTCTTCTTGCAGCGCGGCGTCGACGACCATCTCCGGCGTCTGGCGCAGACCCGTGTATATGACCTCATAGCCGGCATCCCGCAGGGCGCGGGCGACGACCTTGACGCCGCGGTCGTGGCCGTCAAGGCCGACTTTCGCCAGCACGATCCGAACCGGCCGGACCGCTGTCGGAGCTGCCATCAGATCACGGCTCGTTCGGTATAAATGCCGAACACCTCGACCATGGTGTTCATGATCTCGCCCTCGGTCGCGTAGGCACGCACCGCCTCGAGGATGTACGGCATCAGGTTGTCCGTGCCGGTCGCGGCCTTCCGCAATTGCGCCAGAGCGGCCGAGCAGCGGCTCTGGTCGCGCTTCTTGCGCACCTCGCGCACACGCGCAACCTGCTCGCTCTCGAGCTTGGGGTCGATGCGCAGGATCTCGATGGGCTCTTCCTCGTCGACCTTGAACTCATTGACGCCGACCACCAGCCTTCGCTTCTGCTCCAGCTCCTGCTGGTAACGGAACGCTGAGTCCGCGATCTCCTTCTGGAAGAAGCCCGCTTCGATGGCCGGAATGACGCCGCCGAGCTCCTCGATGCGCTTGAAATAGTTCTCGGCCTGGCGCTCCATCTCATCCGTCAGGGCCTCCACGAAGTAGCTGCCGCCGAGCGGGTCTACCGTATTGGCGACGCCCGTCTCGTATGCGAGCAGCTGCTGCGTGCGCAGCGCCAGGCGTGCCGCTTTGTCGGTGGGCAGGGCGAAGACCTCGTCCATCGCGTTGGTGTGCAGCGATTGCGTCCCGCCCATGACGGCAGCCAGCGCCTCGATGGCGGTGCGCGCGATGTTGAGCTCCGGCTGCTGGGCGGTGAGAGAAACGCCAGCCGTCTGGGTGTGGAAACGGAGCTTCCACGAACGCTCGTCCTGGGCGCCGTAGCGTTCGCGCATCCATCGCGCCCAGATGCGACGCGCAGCGCGGAACTTGGCGATTTCTTCGAAGAAATCGATGTGCGCGTCGAAGAAGAACGAAAGCCGCGACGCGAAATCGTCGATGCGCATGCCGCGCTCGATACACGCATCGACATAGGCCATGCCATCGGCGAGCGTGAAGGCCAGCTCCTGAGCCGCGGTGGAGCCTGCCTCGCGAATGTGGTAGCCGGAGATGGAGATCGTGTTCCACTTCGGCACCTCTTTCGCGCAGTACTCGATCGAGTCGACGACGAGCCTCATCGAAGGCGCAGGCGGAAAGATGAACTCCTTCTGCGCGATGAACTCCTTGAGGATGTCGTTCTGCAAGGTGCCTCCAAGCCCTGACGCCGGCACTCCCTGCTTCTCGGCCACCGCGATGTACATGCACAGAAGGATTGCCGCAGGCGAGTTGATCGTCATCGAGGTCGTGATGTCCCCGAGCGGGATGCCCTCGAACAGCGTCTCCATGTCGGCCAGCGAGTCCACGGCCACGCCGCAGTGGCCGATCTCGCCGCGGCTCGTCGGAGCGTCCGAATCCTGCCCCATCAACGTGGGCATGTCGAACGCGACCGACAGGCCCGTCTGGCCGCTGGCGAGCAGGTACTTGTAACGGCGGTTCGTCTCCGCGGCCGTCGCAAAACCAGAGAACTGACGCATCGTCCACAGGCGACCTCGATAGCCGCTCGGGTGGATGCCGCGGGTGTACGGGAACTGGCCCGGAAGCTCCTCCTGACGCTGAGGCAGGTCGCTGGAGGTGTAAAGGGGCTGGAGCGGGACTCCCGAGATGGTCGACGTCTCGATGCCGTCGTCACGCGCCGGCGCCGACTCGTAGTCCTCCTTCCATGCCTGCTTGGGGTCGCGCGCTCGAACTTTCACTGAACTGATTATCGCTTTCGGTCGAGGATCTCCTCGGCTGTGCCGTATGGAGTTCCCTCCGCGAGCAGGCGCTCGGCCAAAGTAGGATCCTCGGCCAGCGCCCGCCGCACCCTGCCGCGAGCAATTTCCGCGGCCACCTCCGCGGTCTCGTCCTCGAGCCGCTGCCGGGCGAGCTCCTCTTGGCGCCCACTCGATTCCAGGTGGTGGCGGTGCGCGAGGACCGCCTCCCAGAGCTTGTCGATGCCTTCCTGACGGGCAGCCGAGGTCGCGATGATGGGCGGCTTCCATTGCTTGGGAGCTCCGGGGGTGTTGGACAGGCTCAGCATTCCTCGCAGCTCCGTGACCGCGCGGTTGGAGCCCTCGAGGTCGGACTTGTTGACCACGAAAATGTCGGCGATCTCCAGGATGCCCGCCTTGATCATCTGCACGCCGTCGCCGAGGTTCGGAGTCAAGACCACGATGGTCGTGTCAGCGACCGCGGCCACCTCCAGCTCCGACTGCCCGACCCCGACCGTCTCCAGGATGACCGGGTCAAAGCCGAATGCGCCCAGCAGCCGGATCGTCTCGCGCGCGGCCAGCGACAGGCCGCCGAGATGCCCACGCGCGCCCATGCTGCGGATGAAGACCTTGGGGTCGAGCGCGTGACGCTGCATGCGAATGCGGTCGCCGAGGATCGCGCCGCCGCTGAACGGCGAGTTGGGATCGGTGGCGACCACCGCCACGGAGCGATCGAGCTTCCGCAAGAGCGTGACGAGCACGTCGACCAGCGTCGATTTGCCGGTGCCGGGCGCGCCCGTGAAACCGACCACGTACGCTTGGGCCCGGTCCTTCAACGCTTGCTGGAGGGCCCTCACCGATGGATCGCGCTTTTCGACGAGGCTGATCGCACGGGCGAGGGCGCGAACGTCGCCCGAACGGAAACGCTTCGCTAGATCGAGTTCGCTCAGCTCACACGCCAAACCAGCGCCGATAGAAGTCGCGGCCAAGCACGACCACCAGCCCGTATGTCTGCTGGCCACTCGCCGGCGGCGCGCTCGACGGAGTCACGGGCACCACCGTGCCGCCAAAGAAGCTTGTGAGCCATCGGGCCGTAAGCGGGAACTGGCCGTTCGAGTAATCGAGGATGACGGTTTGCGAGATGGCGCGATGCGCGACCGGGTCGGCGAGCTGCAGGCCGGTTGGATCGAACATCGACGTGACGCTGCCCTCCAGGCCGGCGTAGCTGGCGCCGTTGGCGATCTGCACCGGGGCCTTCTCGCCGAGCACGGGTGGCGGGACGAGGATCGAGGCGAGGTAGGAGTGGATCATCGTGAAGCTCGGATCGATGGCACAGAGCTGCGACACTGCGGGGCCCATGCCGCAATTGAACGAGTCGAGCAGGTTGCCTTCTGCCGCGCCGGAAGGCGCGGTCAAGGCGACCTTGATGATCGCGGAATCCGGGAGGTTCTTGCCCCAGTCGTAGATGGCCCTCATGTCGGACAGCGACATGTCGGTGTTGATGTTGTTCTGGAGCGCGGTCAGGAGCTGGGGCGCCTTCGAAAAGCCGTTGACGCTCGTGACCTTCTTCTTGATCGCTTGCATGATGTCCTGCTGGCGCCGCGCGCGCCCGAAGTCGGACGCTTGCTCGGGCTGTTCGGCGTGGCGCGAACGTGCGATCTCGAGCGCCTGCTCTCCGTTGAGGTGCTGGCAACCCGCCTTGAAGTGGATCGCGTAATAGCCGTTCACGTAATTGGGATAGCTGTAGTCGTCGAGGTCGGTGGTCAGGCAAACCTGCACACCGCCCAGCGCATCCACCATCTCCCGGAACGCGACGAAGTCGACCGCGATGTAACGGTCGAAGGTCAAACCGGTGACTTTGCCGACTTCGTGCTCGGCCGCATAGCCGCCGCCGTCGCGGCCCTGGTACTGCGAAGCGACGCAGCAGATGATGCTGACGTAAGGAACCTCGTAGGCCGCGTTGATCTTGTTGGTCCAGACACGGCTCGGGTCCTCTTGCAGGTTCATTCGAACGACAAGGTCGCGCGGGATGGAGACCATTGACACCCGGCTGTTCGCCGGATCGATGGTCACCGCCATGATGGAGTCAGTCAGGAAGGGCGCGTCGTTCTCGTAACCGCCGCGGCCGAGTAAGAGGATGTTGACCTGCTGTCCGTGCTTGAGCTTGTACGCGATGGTGCCCGGCGACGGTTCGATGGCCTGCACCACCTCGCCGATGGGGTTGATGTGCCGACCGGTGGTTGCGGAGACGAAATCGTCGATGCGTTTGTACGTGAGGGTCGCGGTGACGATCACCACCACCAACAAGAGGGCGCCAACGACCGCCGGCACCGACCTGGTCAAGCGGTAGGAGACGTTGTAGCGCGATCGCCTGGCCCTGGGCCTGGCCCTCTGCATAGGCACGCGGATTCTACCCTGCAAGACGGTCGAACGGCGACGCGGGCGGCCCGGTTACGCAGGCATAGACTCGAGCCTGTTCGTCAAGGGCTGGTTGTGTGGTACGAGGAGATGAAGAAGAAGAACCAGAGCACGCTGATCGCGAACGCGAAGACGCCGAGAATCAAACCGGCCAGCGCCAGACCTCCGCCTGCCAAGGTGCCGCCGCTCGATGCAACTCGCTGGCGCGATATATAGCCCAAGATCGCCGCCACCGGACCGAGGATGACCCCCAGACAGATGACGAAACAGACGATGCCCACAATGCCGCAGATCAACGATGCGATCGCCATTCCATCTGTGCGAGGCCGTGCATACGCCATCGCGCCGGGCATGTACCCCATGGGTGCCGGAGGCACGTAGCCGCCACCCGGCGGCGGCGGAGGAGGCGGTATGAAACCACCACCCGGCGGTGGGGGCGGAGGCGGAGGGGTGAAACCGCCGCCGGGGGGAGGCGGGGGTGGGGGCGGCGGCGGTTGGCCGCCACCTGGTGGCGGTGGGGGCGGCAAATCCGCCATCAACGTCCTCCTATCCCGCTTTGGGGGTGGTCGAGCCGATCTCGAAGCTCCTGATGATCCACGCCTGCATCGCGAGCGAGTACGCGGTCGTGAAGACGGCTCCGATCCCACACGCGATCACGCCGAGGGAGCTCACGAAACTCGCGGCGATCAGCATCAAGCCGGCGATCAGGGTGTTCATCGGATTCGCGCGGCAGCGCCTCACCACATCTGCGAGGTGCAGGCCGGCCGCGATTCCGTGCGCGTCGGTAGCGAGGATCACCGCTGGGAGCATGAAGGTGTACGCGAGACTTCCCAATGCGATAAGGCCGAACGCAGCCAGAGTGAGTAGGAACGCGAGGGCAATCAAACCCGCGTTCGCGTGCCCATTGTTCTGTTGGACCGTGATCGCCAGCGCGGGTAGGTAGGCGAGCATGCCGATGGCGACCACGGCGACGGCGTAGACGAACTCCACGACAAAGACGCGCGCACCGCGACCGAGATAGTCCAGGTTGGCGGGCGCGAGCTTTTCCTCGCCGGCGCGCAGGCGATCCACCGATGCGAGCATCCAGCCGATACCGTTGATCGCGCCTACGATCGGTATCAAATTGATCAGTCCGATGATGAGAATCTTCACGACCCATTCGGGATCGCGGACCGGCCATACGAAGGCCTCTGTGATTCGCTCCACTACGCAGGGGGGCCGGAGACTGAGACGAGGATCACGACCAGCCACACCAGACTGATCACCGCGCCCGCCGCGGTGGCGACGATACCCAGGATCCATGCGGTCATCGCAAGGTTGCGACCTGCCAAGGCCCCGGCGGATGCTTCGATGCGAGCGACAGCGGACTTGCCCATGAAGTACGCAATGGGTCCGAGCACCAGCCCGGGGACGCCGAGCGGCAACCCAAACACCAATCCCAGGACCGCCAGCACGAGTGCGATGGCGCCACGATTGTCGAGGGCCGCATTTGCGCTGTACGCGGGAGGCGGATACGAAGGCGGCGGGTGGTACGGCGCGACCGTCGGCGGGGACGACTGAACCGGAGCCGCCGTTTGTGCCTGCGGCGCGGGGGCCCCAGGAGATGTCATTTCAGCAATGCCCTGGCGATTACGACCCGCTGGATCTGGTTGGTGCCTTCATAGATCTGAGTAATTTTGGCGTCCCGCATCATTCTTTCGACCGGGTAGTCAGAGATGTAGCCATAGCCGCCCAGGATCTGAACGCAGTCGGTGGTCACCTTCATGGCCATGTCGGACGCGAAAAGCTTGGCCATCGCGGCAGTTTTGGTCAGGCCTGCCCCTTTCGTGTCAACCTTCGTGGCCGCCATATAGACGAGATGTCGCGCCGCCTCGATCTGGGTCGCCATGTCGGCGAACATGAACTGGATCCCCTGAAAGCTGGTGATCGGCTGGTCGAACTGCTTTCGCTCTCGGGCGTAGTTCAACGCGTAGTCGAAGGCGCCTTCGGCGATGCCCAGCGCCTGGGCGCCGATTCCCGGTCGCGAGCGGTCGAGGACAGCCAGCGCGAGCTTGAAGCCCTCCCCCTCCTCACCGAGCCGGTTGGCGGCGGGAACCTTCACGTCCTCGAATACCAGTTGCGCCGTGGGTGACCCGCGAATGCCGAGCTTGTGCTCGAGCTTTGACGCCTGCCAGGGGCTTGTGTCCCTCTCCAGCACGAAGGCCGAGATCCCCTTGTGGTTGGCCTCGGGGTCCGTTTGCGCGAAGACGACCAGAGTCCCCGCGATGCTGCCGCCGGTGATGAACTGCTTGGTCCCGTTGAGCACGTACTCGTTGCCGTGGCGTTTGGCGCGAGTCTTCATCGCGGCGGCATCGGAGCCGCTGCCCGTCTCGGACAGGGCATAGGCGGCGACCTTCTCGCCGGATGCAAGTGGTGGGCACAGACGCTTCTTCTGCTCCTCGGAGCCGGCCACGAGAATCGGATAAGAGCCCAGGGCCTGGACTGCGAGGATGAGCGACGAGGTGGCGCACGCTTTGGCGATCTCCTCGATGCCCATGCAGATCGTGACGCTGGAGCCGGAGATCCCCCCGTACTCCTCGGGGAAAGGGATGCCCAGGATGCCGTTCTCCGCAAAGAGCCGTTCGATGTCTTTCGGATACTCAGCCTTCTCGTCGATCTCGGCCGCGCGCGGCGCGACCCTGTCCTGGACGAGCTCTCGGATCGTGTCCCGGATCGCGACCTGATCCTCGGAGAAGTCGAAGTCCATCAGCGTGAGCGTACGCCCAACTCGTTCATCACCTGAATAAGTCGCGGGCGATGACGACGCGTTGGACCTGGTTCGAGCCCTCGTAGATTTGCAGCGCTTTGGCGTCGCGGACATGACGTTCGAAACGGCTGCCCGAGACTGCGCCCTCCTCACCGGCCAGCTGGAGGGCGTCAAGGGCGACCTGCATGGTCGTGTCGGTGCAGTGAAGCTTCGCGATCGAGGCCGATCGAGTGAACGGGCGTCCGGCCGTGCACAACCAGGCGGCGTTGTAAGCGAGCAGTCGCGCGGACTCGAGCCGTGTGGCCATGTCGGCGAGGGTGAAATCGTCGCCTTGCTCCCTGGAGCGCGCTCTCAAAAGCGCCGTAGCCTCGTCGACCGCGGCCTGCCCGATCCCCAGCGCCTGGCCGGAGATGCCGATCCGGCCGGAATCAAGTGCCCGCATCGCCACGGTGAAGCCCTGGCCTTCGGCTGCAAGCCGGTTGGCCACCGGGACCACTACGTCCTCCAGCACGAGCTCGCCGGTCGGGGATCCGTTCAAGCCCATCTTCTTGAACATTTGACCGATCCGCACTCCCGGCGTCTCCGCGGGGACCAGGAACGCGCTCACTCCGGCGGCCCGCTCCTCTCGGCCGGTGCGCGCAAAAACCACGTACAGGCCGGCGCGGCCGATGTTGGTGATGAAGACCTTGGTGCCGTTGAGGACGTAGCCGTCGCCGTGGCGGCGCGCGCTCGTCTGCAATGACGCAGCGTCGGATCCAGCCGCCGGCTCTGTGAGGGCGAACGCCCCGAGCAGCTCGCCAGACGCAAGGCGAGGCAGCCATCGCCGTTTCTGTTCATCAGTGCCGAACAAGAGGATCGGCTCGCTGCCGACACTCGTGTGGACGTCGATGATCACGGACGTCGATGCGCAGGCTTGGGCGAGCTCGTCGATGCAGAGCGTGAAGGCCAGCGCATCGAGTCCCGCGCCTCCGTACTCGCGCGGGATGACGACACCCATAAGCCCGGCTTCCGCCGCCGCGCTCACGGCCTCTTCGGGAAACCGGTGGTCGCGGTCGACCTCGGCGGCGACAGGCAGCGCCACGTCTTGCGCCAGCTCGCGCACGGCGTCGCGAAAGCTCGCGTGCTCGGGGGGCAGATCAAAGTCCATCTGGACTGAGACCTACAATATTCGGTTGCGCATGGAAGCAGGACCCAGATACCTCGAAGGCACGACAGTTGGCAGCGGTCGCGACATCATCGGGGTGCGCAGGGACCGAATCGCCGACATCATCAGCACGGGGCGAGAGATCATCGCCCGAGCTAAGTCCGACAAGCTGCTTCCCGAGACCATCACTGGCGCCACCGCGGCTCTGCTGGTGACGATCGCGGGGTACGGTGAGCCGCTGTCCGAAGGCCAGTGGAGGGAGCTGGCGGGTGTGGTCGGGGGCATCATGCGCGACAACACCTACGCCGACCTGGCGCGACTGCGGACGCTGATCACCCAGGAGCAGTTCTTGAATGTCGCACGCAACCAGGGCTACGGGCGCTTCATACGGCGGCTGGACGACGGGCGGTGGGTGTGCGAGCTCGCCCCGAAGCTCGAGGATCTCCCCGACGAGTAACCCTCTCGGGTCGCTGGTGCGGTCTCGGCCCTTCCGCATCGCGTTTGCAATCGTCCTCGCGGTGGCGATCGTCAGCCCCGCGGTGGTCGTCTTTGCGGTGGTGTGGAACACGTCGAGCGTCGCCCAGCGGGCTTTGCTCCCGGCCGACACCGAACCGACGCGGTTGCTGCCGGCGCCCGACGTCCAGCAGGTGGCGCTTCCACCCGGCGCGGTCAACGTTTACGCGAACACGATGTCGGGCGTCGTCCCGTGCCCGCTGTGCGAGCTTCCGCCCCGTGTCTACGTCCCTAACAGCACAGCCGGCACCGTCGATGTGATCGACCCACGTACGTTTGCGGTCATCGACCACTTCAACGTTGGCTATATCCCTCACCACATCGCGCCGGCGTGGGACATGAGCGCGCTGTACGTCGACAACGAGGGGTCGAGCAGCCTCACCGTCATCGACATCAACTCCGGCCGCCCGACCGGCCAGACGATCAGCATCCCGTTCCCGTACAACCTCTACTTCACGCCCGACGGGAAAAAAGCAATCGACGTCGTGGAGCGGCTGCAGCGGATCGAGTTCCGCGACCCCAACAACGGGTGGAGCCTGCTCGGATCGGTGGGCATCCCGTGGCCGGGCGCCGATCATCTCGATTTCAGCGCCGACGGCAGCTACCTGATGATCTCGACCGAGTACTCAGGCGTCGTCGCGAAGGTCGACACGGTGAACATGCGGCTCGCCGGGTACGTCGACGTCGGCGGCCTGCCGATCGACGTGAGACTCTCGCCGGATGGCACCGTGTTCTATGTGACCAACCAGGGCCGCATGGGCGTCTCCGTGGTCGATCCCGTCGCGATGAAGGAGATCCAGTTCATTCCAACCGGCCGCGGCGCGCACGGTTTGCAGGTGTCCCGCGACACCAACCTTCTGTACGTCTCCAACCGTCTCGAGGGCACTATCTCCGTCATCCAATTCTCAACCCGGCGTGTCGTCACGAAATGGACGATCCCCGGCGGGGGCAGTCCTGACATGCTGCAGCTCAATCCCGACGGCACGCAGCTCTGGGCATCGGGCCGCTACCACGCGACGGTTTACGTGATCAGCACGGTCACCGGCGAGACGCTGGCCAAGATCCGCGTCGGCGCCGAGGACCACGGCCTGACCTACTTTCCGAACGTCGGCCTCCACAGCCTGGGCCACAACGGTGTCTATCGCTAGCGGCTAGCAACCCAATAGGCGAGCGATCAGCATCCTCTGTACTTCTGACGTGCCCTCTCCGATCTCGTTGACCTTGACGTCGCGCCAGTAGCGCGCGACCGGGTAGTCCTCCATGAACCCGTAGCCGCCGTGTATCTGCACGGCCTGGTCGGCAGCTCGCTTCGAGGTCTCCGACGCGAAGAGCTTGCACATCGCGGCGAGCATGCGCACCTCATCGGTGGTCTTGACGCCGCCGTGGGAGTAGGCGACGGCAGCGCGGTAAACCATCGTCCGCGCAAGCTCGGTCTCCATCGCCATGTCGGCGAGCTTGAACTGGATCGCCTGGTGCTTGGAGATGGGGACGCCAAACGTGCGCCGCTCCTTCGCGTAAGAAAGCGACGCGTCGAGGCATGCCTGCGCCAGGCCAACCGATAGGGCGGCGATCGCGATGCGGCCGCTGGTCAGGGTGTTGAGGAACTGCCGGTAACCGCCACCACGCTCGCCAAGCAGGTTTTCCCCCGGGACCTCACAGCCCTCGAAGCTCAGCGGGTGCGTGTCGGACGAGTGCCAGCCCAGCTTTCGATACGACTCGAGCACGTGGTAGCCGGGCGTGCCGGTGGGCACCATGATCGCGCTGATTTCCGCGCTGCCACGCTTGGTTTTGCCCGTGACGGCGGTCACGGTCACGCCCGCCGAGATTTCCGTGCCGCAGTTCGTGATGAACTGTTTGGCTCCGTTGACCACCCAGTGTCCATCGCGCTGCTCGGCGCGGGTCTTTGTGGCGCCCGCATCGGAGCCCGCCTCTGGCTCCGTCAGGCCGAATGCCCAGAGCTTCTTTCCCGCCAGCAGGTCGGGCAGCCATCTCTGCTTCTGCTCTTTGGTCCCGAAGTCATAGATGGGCGCCGCCCCAAGACACACGGCGGCTTCGAGCGTGATGCCGACGCCCGCATCCGCGCGCGAGATCTCCTCGATGGCAAGACATAAAGAAAGGAAGTCCGCGCCTGCACCTCCGTACTCTTCCGAAAAGGGCAGCCCGAACAAGCCCAGCTCGCCCATTCGGCGAACGATGTCGTAGCCGAACTTGTGCTCGCGATCGAGCTCCTCGGCGGCCGGCGCCACCACCTCCTTGGCGAAGTCGCGGCACAGCTCGCGCACCGCGCGCTGCTCCGCGGTCAGGTCGAAATCCACACCGCGACCTAGTATCCCGTACGGGAATGAGCGGCGATGCATACGAAGCTGGGATTGAGGTTGCCGCAAGCTTCAAGAACCTCGACGGTCCCAACGTCAACCCTGTCTGTCACACCCGCCTCTACACCCACGGCCACCGCACCGAGCGCTCCCTGTTGCTGCTGCATGGCTTCACGAACTGCCCGCAACAGTTCGACGAGCTCGGGAAGCACTTTTATGAGCTCGGATGGAACGTCCTCATCCCCAGGTATCCGCGCCACGGCTACTCGGATCGGCTGACGCCGTCGATCGCCGAGCTACGCTCGAACCAACTGATTGCGCTGGCCAACCGTGCGGCGGATGCGGGCGCGGGACTGGGCGAGCGGCTGACCGTGGCGGGGCTTTCGCTGGGCGGGACCCTGACGGGCCTGCTCGCCCAGGAGCGCGAGAGCGTGGAACGCGCGGTGCTGATCGCGCCGATGCTCGGTCTCCAGCGGATACCCGGCCCCGCGCATCTCCTCCTCGCGGAGCTTGCTTACGTGCTGCCGAATTTTTGGGTCTGGTGGGACTCCAGGCTCAAGGACAAGGTCGAGCAACGGCACGGCTATCCGCGTTTCTCGACCCACGCGTACGCTGCCCTTGTCAAGACCGCGAACCGAGTCCTCAAAGCGGCTCAGACCGCCGCACCAAAGGCCGGCTCGATCGCGGTCATCACCAACGAAGCCGAGCCCGGGCTCGACAACCGCTTCACCTATCAGCTGGTCGAGCGATGGCGGCGGCATGGGGCCGCAGTGAGCACGTTCGAGTTCCCTTTGTCGGAACGCCTGCCGCACGACCTCATAGATCCGTCAAACCCTGGATTGTCTGAAAGGGGACAAGAGCGAGTCTATGAAGTCGTGATCCGCCACATCATGGGAGCTACCTCCTGATCTAGCGCCACCCTACTCTCTGAGTCTCAAGAGACGGCCGCCCAAGCTTGTCCGTCCCAGGTTACGGTCTGCGAATCAGCCGCGATGTTGCCGCCGAAGACCAATACTCGTGATCCAATGTCCACGGCGCAGGCACGTTGCCTCAAGCCTGGAGACGCTAGTTGCGACCATGAGATGCCATCCCAGCTCCAGGCGTCAGTGAATGGAGATGTACTTTCACCGCCGATCAATACAACCTTGTGCTTGGTTGCAAACGTCGTCATAGCAGCGCCGGCTCGAGCAGGGGGACTGTTGCTGGGTGAGAGTCGCGTCCAGTTACTGCCATCCCATGCCCATGTGTCGGCTCGCGGCTGCCCATCATTTCCGTAGCCCCCGAACAAGATGACTCTTCTCGAAGTGGGGTCGAACGCCATGCTAGCGTTGAACCTAGCTGGCGGAGCGAGTCGCGGGGTCATGAGCTGCCAGCTGGCAGCGTCCCAAGTCCAAGTTTGAGATTCAGAGAGTAGCGTGGCGCTAGATCAGGAGGTAGCTCCCGTGATGTGGCGGATCACGACTTCATAGACTCGGGATTGTGCCTCTTTCGACAATCCCGGGTTCGCCGGGTCGATCAGGTCGTGCGGCAGGCCTTCCGACCTGGGGAACTCGAACGCGCTCACTACCGCACCGTGCCGCCGCCATCGCTCGACCAGCTGATAGGTGAAGCGGTTGTCGAGCCCGGGCTCGGCTTCGTTGGTGATGACCGCGATCGAGCCGGCCTTTGGTGCGGCG
>WNFD01006583.1_pt1 | contig 20412 bp, 25 predicted proteins | sample 5400491 | NCBI WGS metagenome assembly WNFD01 (sample SAMN13153343, study PRJNA577476) | soil metagenome | isolation source: 120 cm saprolite under Douglas fir tree site 2 hole 2 replicate 2 | place: USA:California | collected 2015-04-18
CGCAAAATCAAAGTCGATACTGCCAGCCATGAACTGAAGGTTCTTGCTCGCAAAGGCTACTACGCACCGAAGGGGTAATGCCGTCCGCAGACGGCACCCCCGCGAAGCGGTGCAAGAAGAACCGCTCGGTTACCTCTTTGCAGCGACCTTCTTTGTCGCCAAACTTCCATGCCCGAGAAAGTCCAGCAATGCGCGGTTGACTTTCTCTGTATGCGTCCAGGTCAGTCCGTGAGGGCCGCCTTCCACGATCACCAGTTTGCTTCCTTTCACAAGTTCAGCCGTGCGCTTTCCCGTAGCGGAGAGCGGGAGTATGCGGTCCGAATCGCCGTGAATGACCAGCGTTGGCACGTCAATCTTTTTGAGATCGTTTCGGAAGTCGCTGAGCCAGGCCGAGACGCAATCCAGCGTGCCCGTGGGCGCGGCCTGGTCGCTGATGAGTTTCCCGCCCAGGACGTCCAAATTGTAGAAATTTGAGAGAAACTGGGAGAGAAACGCCAGCCGGTCCGCGACAATCCCTTTCTTGATCCCCTCGAAAACTCCTCCGTCCACTCCCTCGGGGTTGTCGGCCGTTTTCAAGAGGAATGGCGGAATCGAAGCGATGAAGACCGCCTTGCTCACGCGCTTGCTGCCGTAAGTGCCCAGATAGCGGGCCACCTCGCCGCCGCCCATCGAAAATCCCACCAACGCCGCATCTTGAAGATTGAGCGTCGTCACGAGCTTGTTTAAGTCCGCGGCAAAGGTGTCGTAGTCGTAGCCCGTCGTCGGCTTGCTCGACTCGCCGAATCCTCGGCGGTCGTACGTAATCACACGGTGGCCCGCTTCGAGCAGCACCGGCACCTGCTTCTCCCACGCGGCGCCGCTCAGCGGCCAGCCGTGCACCAGGATGACCGGATTACCGCTACCGTGGTCCTCGTAATAGAGATCGATGTTGCCAGAGTTTTCTTTTCCAACAGTTATGGTTGGCATTGAGACTCTCCTTTGGTTCTGACTTGATCCAGCGAGCGTCCTGTCCCCGAACTTCCTGCAGCTCGCTCAAGGGGGCCGGAGTTTTAGCTTCGGCGTAAAGCCTTGCGATTCAATGGGCTTTAACCCCTAAAAGCCGCCTGCGCTTGTCGGCTATCTCGGCGATACAACACCAGTGGCCGAGCACATCCGCAACTCTTGGATGCCTTCTGACTTCCCAAAGATTCGTACTATCTCCGGTTAAAACTAGGCCAGGCACGCGGTCTAGCCAATACGGGTCTCAATCAAGGTGGGCAGTTGGTTCTGAGGGCACCTTATCAAACTCCGTCTCACAGGATCTGCGGAAGGTCAGAGTGGAAACGAGCGATCGCGACTTGAAGGTGTCCGGCGCGCAAAGGCCATTACGAGCCGAACGGGTGAGCCTTCCAAAGTGCTAGGCGGCAACGCCGGAAGCTGGCTCCCGCACCAGATGCCTTGCGTCCGTGTTGCCGCCCAAGCCGCCCGATGGAGCTTCGAAGCAACCACGAAGATTTACGAACGGTGCTGCTCGCAGCAATCGCCGGTGGAATCCGAGGCCTTAGCGGGCTGCGCGTACTTCGCCTTCGCATCCACTTGATACCCTTCGCCATACTTGTCATGGTGCCGTACCCACGCCATCCCATGAGCCAACCCTTCCTCGTCCCGCCCTTTTGGCGTAAGGTCCAGCCAGTTATACGCCCCGATGAGTATGTCCAGCCCGCGAGCGTAGCTCGAATATGTGTGGAAGATGTTGCCGGCTCCATCCTTGTAGAACACGCTCGTGCCGGGCCGTTCCTCGCTGGGGAATTTCTGCATGGAATAGTTGTAGTACACCTCGCCTTTCCCCAGCTCTTCCTTCGACATCGACACTTGATAGGCGTAATTGAAATCGGTCGCATTCGACGACACCCAATGAAACCGCCAACCCATCCGCTTCTTGAACGCCTCGATCTGCGCCAGCGGCGCTCGCGAGACCACCACGAGCCTCACGTCTCGCGCTGCCAGATGCACCACGCTGCCATCGATATGGTCCGAAATGAACGAGCAGCTCGGGCAACCTTCCTTCCAGTCCGGGCCGAGCATAAAGTGATACACGATCAATTGGCTTCGCTCGCCGAAGAGATCCGCGAGCGTCTCCTTGCCCTTCGGCCCATCGAACACATAGGCCTTGTCTACTTTTTCCCAGGGAAGTTCCCGGCGCTGCCGGCTCAGTTCGTCACGCAGCCGCGAGAACTCCTTCTCCTTCTTCAAAAGCTCTTTTCGCGCGGCAAGCCATTCTGCCGCCGCCACAACCTTTGGGTGCTCCATCGCTCTCGTTGCCATGCCTGATTCTCCTTTCGAATTTGTCCACTCGCGGAAAGACAGACAAACCAAAACTCCCCGGCAAATACTACGCACCGCCAATGCGGAAGCCTGGAGGCAACTCGCCGAAACAGACTTCCGCATTGGCCGGCCGCGCACTGTAGATAGAGAGGGCTTCGGGCTTAAACTTTAGCCGCCCGCGGCCTGCGCTTTGGCCGCTTGAGTTGCCTGTTGCATCTGCGCAAGCACTTTGCGCATGGCTTCATTGGATCCTGGGTTGCGCTTCTCGCGCCAAGCTTCGAGGCGCTTGCACTGTTCTTCTAGATTGCTGAGGAACTTCGGGCTGCTGAACATGGCGCGCCACGCATCGAGCACCGGCTTCACCTGTTCAAATACAACCCATTGCTCCCCAGTGTTTTCGAAGAACAAGTCTTCGTCGATCAGCCCGCGGTTCACGATGCTTGCCACCATCTCCCAGTAACCGAGCACCATGCGCATGTACACGTTCCCCTGGCTGCCCGGAGGGCATACGCGCGTCACATCCTCCGCCGCTTTCACGTGAAAGTTGGCCGAGAACCAATCCCGCGCTTCTCGCAGCCGAGGTTCGCGCCGATCCTCGTACAGCCGCAACATCAAATTCACCTGCTCGTTCGTTGCTTGTCCCATGTTTCCTCCTTTGGATTTAGCTTCTGGAATGATTTCTTTGTGCCGTTTTTCGCGCCGAGCTTCTTCACCACCAGCGCGGTCAATCCGCCCGTCGACATCACGCCGGCGATCATCAACGCCGCACTCGCAATACACGCTGGACACATAAAGTCTCTCCCGTCGCAGCGACCGCGCTCATCGCGAACGAGCCGCTTCCGCCCTCTTCCGCACGCCCTCATGGATGTAGGACCATCCCTTCGAGACACCCTTTCGGTGGTCTTCCAGAATCAGTCCAAGAGCCGTGTGATGAAAGGTGAGCAGCGTTCCGCCATCTTTCTGGCTCAAGCGGTACTGGACATTCGATACGACCGGATAAGACATGAATAATGGCCCGGTAATTTCGAGTAGCGTCGGCCGCTTGATGGCCTGCACAACTCCCCAGAAGTGGCCGTTATTGTCTCCCAGGTCGCGGTACCACCTTCCGCCCGGCCAGGCCTCGAGCTTCATCGGCATGGGCCCGCCCTCAGGAACCTCGTTGTGGGGCCCCAGCTGCTCCAGCAGCGCGGCGAACGTCGCATCCAGCGACGCGCGCACGTGGATTTCCTCCGTGATGCCCAGCGTCAAATCCTCAATTCTTGTTGCTGTCGTGATCATTTTTCCTCCTTGAAGTGAAATCCGGTTCTGAATGGTTTGACGGATTGCTTGTCCGCTCGGCTCGTTCCTTCACGCTGTTCAATTGATGACGCCAGAATCGCTCAAATGTTTCCGTCCACTCGTGAAGCGGACGAATCGCCTCAGCGTTCGTTCGATAGAGCATGCGCCGCCCATCCCTCCGCACGTTAACGAGCCCCACCTCCAGCAAGACCCTCAGATGCTTCGAGACCGACGGCTGCACCATCCCCAGCGAATCCACAATCTCCCCCACAGGCCGCTCCTGCAGCGCGAGATAGCTCAGAATCGCCCGCCGCCGCGGCTCTGCCACCGCATTAAACGCATCCGAAGTTGTCGCCGCTCGTGCCATGCCCCAACATTACATTCCCATATGGGCATATGTCAAGCGATTTTTTTTCTAGGCTTTGATTCTCGTTAGCAGGGGAGCGAGCTATCGATTGGCGGAAGCCACTTTGCAGTGAAGTCTGCAAGCAGGATGTGACACATGACCCGCCTTGTCACCTTGTGTGTTCGGGAGCGCTTTGTTGGGCGGGCGAGCTTGGCGCTGCGGTTAGAAACGCTAGACCGAGGCACAGCGTCATGAAGGTGTGTGACACGATCGGGACAAGGAAAAAATACTTCCACATCAAGAGGGCATATCCCGCTTCACCAAGAACGAAGGGCGCCACAAGGGACTTGATCCGCGAGGGACCGGTTCTTGCGAGAGTAGCGAGTTGCCACAACAGGATGGCCTCGAGAAGACAAGTGATGGTCACAAAGAGGCCGTAGCCGAAATAGAGATCCCAGTAGCTGTGGGTAAAACCGCCAAAGTTGAAACGATGCAACTTCATGGCTGCAACCAGAGCGACTTCTTCTGGACCGTGAGCCGGGCCATACGACAGAAAGAGGAGCGTATGCCCGAGAGTTTCAAGAAGAGCCACAATCGAAGCTATCCGTAGAAATACTGTTGGCTTCACGACGGACCTCCCGCATGGAAGCCTTGCAGTGCCAGCGAGTCTTTGCGCGCCACTTCAAGATGGACGACGGGATTCCCCATGCGGCTGCTCCCTTGTATCTGGCGTTTTCATATTCGGCATTGAGATCTTAAAGTTCTACATTTAGTTTGTCAAGTTACAAGTTGACTTTCAGTTGTGAAAGCCGGATGATGGGGTTCGTGCGTTCCTACAAGCAGTACTGCGCGCTGGCGAAAGCCCTTGACGTGATTGGGGACCGGTGGACCCTGCTGATTGTGCGCGAGTTGCTAATCCGCGGGTTTTGCCGCTACACCGATTTGCGGAATGGGTTGCCCGGCATTGCCACCAACCTGCTCGCCGACCGTCTTCGCGAACTGGAGCAGGCAGGCATTGTGTGTCGCGAGGACGCGCCGCCTCCTATCGCGACGACCCTATTTCACCTCACTGGGCGCGGCAAGGAACTTGAGCCGATATTACAGCAGCTAGGGCACTGGGGCGCTCCACTCCTCGCCAAGCCAGCACGCAAAGATGCGTTTTGTACTCACTGGCTCTCGCTTCCTTTGGAGCACCACCTCACCGATCGAACACCTGAGCGTTCTCCCGTCACGATCGAGCTTCGCACCGGTGACGAGCCAATGACGCTTCAGACGGCCGATGGAACTGTGCGTACTCGGCTGGGTATTGCCCCGCATCCCGATGCGGTGTTAAGCGGAACTCCTCAGCTCGTCGTTGCGGTGCTGACCGGAAAACTTGGCCTGGCCGATGCTTGTGCGGCCGGATTGAAATACGAAGGAGATCCAGAAATCCTGCGCCGAGTGCAGCCGAAGAACCCACACGAGCCTCACCATACGAAATCAGCTGACGAGGAACACAAGTGATCGCGGATTCGAGTCACGCTGACGCCACGCTCAGTTGGGCCGGATTGCTGGGTGCTTCGTTCTCGGTATTTGAGGGCGGGGCTTTTGGGGACAGGTGCCGCAGGTTTCTGTTTTGCTCGATGGAAGGGTGCGTTTTTCATCCGTCTCATTTGCGTTAGGGGTAGGATCGTCAAAAGAACCATGAAGCAGTTCGAGGAATTGCTTGCCTGAGCTCTTCAGCTTTTCCCCGAGCCGCGTGGTGCAATCGCAATCTCCGCAGGCCCAGGGCTCGGAGCCATTCTCATCGCGGCAATTGCGACGGTCGTGCGCATCCTGGCCGAGAGTTTATGATCATGTATTGACATTACATTTACAGTACGATTTAATACGTGCACCTCTTCCATGCTCCATTTTTACCAGGAAAGGTGCTCTATGGATATTTCTCGTCCGCATTCAGTTGACCCACAATTTCACCTGCCAGGGGACATTCGCCCGTTCTTCGAGAGACTCTTGGAAAACTCCATTGAATTCAACGCCGCCGCCAATGCCGCGGTTGATTCCTCCAGGCGGCCAATACGATCCAGGGTCCTATGGAGAGTTCGGGAATCGAAAACATTTGAAAAGATATTGCTGTCCATCGTGATCGCTTCGGCCACCCGCGAACTCGAGCTCGAGAAGCGGCGAGCTTCCGAAGTGCTGACAGAATTGAAAACGGCTATCGAGAAAGATGCAGCAATCGAGACGGCGCTGGCGACTGGGATCTTTGACCTCCTGGCTGAGGACCGGCGTTTCTCTACCCTTCTTCTCGAAGAAATTGAACAAGACAAGAAATGGGGAGACCTGTTTGAAGAAGATTTTACTTCGTGGAAGGATCGGATTAGGGCCTTTTTTGAGAAATTGTTTGACAAGCAACATCCAATCACTAGGACTGCCGCGGCACTGCTGGTTTCCGGCGCTTCCGTGGTGGCCTCCTACAATATCGCCCTCCAAGTCCTGCCTAAAATCGTGACCGATAAACTAACCGTGGAGATTCCCTTCAAACCGGTGGCGGTGGAAGCAAGGATCCCAGTAAAGCTGGACGTAAAGGCGGACCCGCAAACCGTCTCCATTCGTATTGAACCTCCCGATCCAATTAATTTGAAGTTAATTCCCGCGGGGCCGTTAAAGATGAATGTCACGCCAAACGTTATCTATCCCGACTCTGGCGGAAGCAAGAACACGGGTGCCCCGCCGGGACCGGGAATTGGAGTTACCTTACTCTCGCCGCCGGCTAAATTGACGGAACCACTTCACGTGGTCGTCGATGGCGTGCCACAACCGGTCGAAAAATTTGCCAACCAAACAGAGCAGTATTGGAAAGATTTCGAGTTCTTGAAGGCCAAGCTTGCTTCTATGGACACGCTCACACAAGCAGTCAATCAACAACTAGCCAACTATCAGGCAACGAGCTCCATTACCGTGACGGAGAAGGCGACTGGCTCGGTACTTCTTCAATGGCTTGACGGAAAACTACAACCGGCTTCTTGCGAATTGCAGGCGCATGTCGGCACAGTCGGCCGATCCGGATCCTCGGTCGATTTCACACCGACCAACTGTTCGGGTTCTTTTCAGCCTCCGGACAATTCCCAGCCCCCACTGCCGGTGCAATTGGAGATCAATCAGCCTAAAAAACTTGTAGGCCTGCCTTTTCATGTGATGGCGATTGCCGTGGATCGCCACTTGTTCGCAAAACCGCAGATTCAGTTGCGATTTCAGCCAGATTCAATTCTGCTGAACGCTCTGAGTGGCTCTAGTCCAACACAAAATTTGGCCTCATTAAGCCCTCGGTAGGCGCACTTCAAATCGCCGAGTAACACCGGGGTGACCCTTGCGGTCTTGTTTCTTGCAAAGGGTGGGATATTCTCCGGGTAGGTTTCGGTCTACCTTGCCCTATGCGGTGGAATCGTCAGCAGCACTTTGCACGCGTTCGAGAAACGGCCTGCCCGTGCTCTTCAGCTTTTCTTCGAGACGCGCGGTGCAGTCGCAGTCGCCGCAGGCCCAGGGCTCGCACCCGTTCGCATCACGGCATTTGCGCCGATCATGCGCGTCCTGCACCTTGACCAGCTCAAAATACTCCTCCCAGTAAGACCACTCTTCCTGCAGCGGCGTGGGGCAGTAGCAGACTTCGACCCAGCGCACGGTCTCATCCGGACAAAGCCGCGCCTCGTTCATGTTGCGCAGGTATTCGTCCCCGGCGATCGAGCCTTGGCCCAAGGTTCCGCCGTCAATCGCTTCCAGCAGCCCACGCTGGCAACCCGGTTTCACCCGCGCCCGCACTAGGTATCGCATGTTCTGCCGATGACCATCCCCAAACAACCGCTACAAGCCTGAATTTATCATCGAATCAGCCAAAATCGCGCCCGCTACCCATCTGTCTGCCCGCTTTTCTGACTTCTGCCTTTTTCCCGAACCAATTGACCGCAATCCCCCGACCGTCTACCATCTTCGTTTCGCTTCGTGCCCATGCTCAACGAAACCATCGCCCACTACAAAATCCTCCGCAAGCTCGGCAGCGGAGGCATGGGCGTCGTCTATGAAGCCGAGGACACCAAGCTCGGCCGCCGCGTGGCCCTCAAATTCCTGCCAGAAGACACGCGCCGCGAGCCCCAGTCTCTCGAACGTTTCCTGCGCGAAGCCCGCGCCGCCTCCGCGCTCAATCATCCCGGCATTTGCACCATTCACGCCATCGAAGAACACGATGGCCGCACCTTCATCGCCATGGAGCTGCTCGAAGGGCAAACCCTCGACAAACTGATCCCCCTGCGCTCCCTCCCAGTTCCGCGCACGATCGACATGGGCGTTCAGCTCGCCGACGCCCTCGACGCCGCCCACAAAAAAAGCATCGTCCATCGCGACATCAAGCCCGCCAACATTTTCGTCACCGAGCGTGGCGCCGTCAAAATCCTAGATTTTGGCCTCGCCAAGCTCCTCCCCGAACACCACGCAAACATCGCCGGCGAAACGCTCGGCGATCCCGAGACTCTGCTCCTCACCAGTCCCGGCACCGCCGTCGGCACCATCTCCTACATGTCACCCGAACAAGCGCGTGGCGAGGAACTTGACGCTCGAAGCGACCTCTTCTCGCTCGGCGCCGTGCTCTATCAAATGCTTACCGGCAAGCAGCCCTTTCCTGGCACTACCAGCGCCGTCGTCTTCGACAACATCCTGCACAACGCTCCCGTCGCTCCGGTCACACTGAATCCCGACGTCCCCGCCGAGCTTGAGCGCATCCTCAACAAGGCTCTCGAAAAAGATCGCGACGTCCGCTACCAGGTCGCGGCGGAACTCCGCGCAGACCTCAAACGGCTGCAGCATGAGATCGATTCCGGCAAGGTCACGCCCGTTTCCTCTTCCTCGGGTCGCATCGCGACGCGATTGTCCACGCCGGCTGCCCAGCCCGCCGAGCCGCCCCCTTCGCCTTCGAGCAGCTCCATCCTCATCGCCGCCGCCGGCAAGAACAATCCATCCTCATCGCCGCCGCCGGCAAGAACAAATTCGGCACAGGCCTGGTGCTCGCGGCCGCGCTCCTCCTTCTCGCCGCGGCTGCTTTCGGCATCTATTCTCTCTTGCCCCGCAAAAATGCTTTGCCCTCCGAAAGCATGTCCATCGAAAATCTCACCAACAACGGCCACGTCTCCCTGGCCAGAATTTCCCCCGATGGAAAATACCTACTCCACGTCCTCGACGAGAATGGCCTGCAGTCCCTTTGGCTCCGGCATATTCCCACCGGCAGCAACACGCAGGTCGTCACGCCCGCAGCCACGCGCTACGCCGGCCTCACCTTTTCTCCCGACGGCAACTACATCTACTTCGTCCGCCGCGACGACTCCGAGCAAGCCATTGCTTCCCTTTACGACGCTCCCATGCTCGGCGGAACCCCGCGCCTGCTCATTAAGGACGTGGACAGCCCCATCGCCTTTTCGCCCGACGGCCAGCGCTTCGCCTACTTGCACCAGCATGGCGATTCCGCCGTCATCGACCTCAAGATCGCACGCCGCGATGGCTCGTTCGAACGCGATCTCTTCCATCACAAAAACATTCTCACCGATAGCGTGACTCTCTCGTGGTCTCCGGATGGCAAGACCATCGTGATTCCCATCGTTCAGCTAAACCCTCAAGATCTCGGCGGGTTCCTTGCCGTGGATGCAGCCACCGGCGAGACCAAGCAAGTGGCGATTGCGAAGGATCGCATTTACTTTCAACCTTCGTGGTTTCCCGATGGCGGCGCCCTGCTCGTCTCCGCTACTACCGCCGCTACTGGTTTTCTTCGAAATCAGCTCGGGATTGTTTCCTTCCCCGGCGGCGATTTTCGCCTCTTGACCACTGACACCAACGATTACGTTCATCCCAGTATTTCCGCCGACGGCCGAAGCATCGGCGCGAGCCAGGTCCACGGAAAATTTGAAATTGCCATCGCTCCCGCTGGCTCGCCCGAAAAACTTACTCCTATCAAACTACCTTCCAACCTGCCCACCTGGGGCTGGGACTGGACTCCGGATGCGCAGCTTCTGGTCGTCCAGGGTGCGGACATTCGCTTGGTGAATCCCGCCGGCGGAGACCGCGTCGTTTTCTCCGAACCCCGCTACCCCATGGATATGGTGACCTCCTGCGCGAACGGCCGCTACCTTGTCTTTCGAACGCTCGGCAGGTCGGGCGGCGCGGAAGCAAATTTCTGGCGCGTCGATTCGAACGGCACCAACTTAACGCGCCTCACTTTCGGCCTGAACGAACGCGTACCTGCTTGTTCGAATGACGGCAAATGGTTGTACTACCTTGACGCGGCCGAAAATCATTTTCTCAAACGCGTTCCCCTCGAGGGCGGTTCGCCGGAAACGATCATCAAATTTCCTTGCGAACCCTATGCACTCTCTCCCGACGGCAAAACGGTCGCGGCCTTCGAAGTCCGCGAAGCGGACCACACGGTCATGCTGGTCTTGTATTCTCTCGTGGATGGGAAAAAATCGGCGTTCGAATTCGATCAGCGCGGCTTGCCCGGCCTGGCCTTCCTGCCTTCCGGAAAGGGACTCGTCTACGTGGTGCGCGAGAAAGGCGTGGATAATTTGTGGATCCAGCCGCTGGACGGAACTCCACGCCGGCAATTGACGCATTTTACGGCGGAACGAATTGCCGGCTACGCGTTTTCGAAAGACGGCGCGCAGCTAGCGATCAGGCGCGGGCACTCTGAATCGGACGCCGTGCTGCTGCGCAATATTCCCCGCTGAAGGAATTAAGCTGATTTTCGACTTGCCGCGCGCGGAAGCATTTCCTCAATCCTGAAATAGGAATCGCGCTTCGTGGCCGCCTACTTTCAAAAATGATTTACTGCGCGGCGCCGCCTGGAGGGTTTGGCGTTGACGGCACATTCGCATTGGCGCGAGCGAAATAGCCTCGGCGCGCGCGCACCTGGTAGCCCTTATGTTCGCGCACTTCGATGCGGATCTTGTGGTAGCGGCCGTCGAGGACGTAGTTCGTCGGCATATAAGCGATGGAATACTGGTTGCGCAGTTCGTCGCCGATGTCCTGGAACGACTGGTCTAGATCGTCCACGTGATATGGAAAAAACGCGCGGCCCCCGGTTTCCTCGGCCAGTTCCTGGAGAATCTTGTCGCCATCCGTCAGGTGATATTTGCGGTCGCCCATTTTGTTCGGATCGGTCTGCGAGAGGGAAACCCACTGCGTGCTGGTGCTGATGGTGTAGATGACCACGCTGGTGCGCTGGGCCATTTCGATGGCTTCCGCGCGCGTGTGTGTCGATAAGTTGTCCTCGCCATCGCTGATCAAAATCATGACGCGGCGCACCACGTCCGGCTGATCCCCCGGCGGGCGCGGCGGATGGCTCAGCTCTTTCACGCACGCTTCATAAACCGCGTCGTAGATCGCGGTGCCGCCGCCCGCGCGCGTCTTGGTGATCTGGTCGCGCAGCGCTCCCGCATCGCCGGTGAATCCCTGGAGGATTTGCGGCTCGTCGTCGAAGGTCATCACGAAAGCTTCATCCTTGTTATGGCGGAGCACGCTGAACAAAAAATTGATCGAAGCGTCCTGCTCGAACTTGATGCGGTCGCGAATGCTGTTGGAAGTATCCAGCAGCATGCCGATGCGCAAAGGCAGATCGGTCTGCCTGCTGAAATATCGAATCTCCTGCGCGGCCTTGTCGTCCCAAATCTTGAAGTCGCCCTTTTCGAGCTCGGGAACAAGCTTATTGCGGCGGTTCAACACGGTGAAAAGCACGTCGACCAGGTTGACCACCGTCTTGATCGTTTGATCGCTCTGCTGGGCAGGCTCCTGCTTCGGCGCCGCCGGCTGTGCCGGTGCGGCCGCTTGAGGCTTGGCCTCCGGTGAGGACGCCTGAGACTTGGTGATCGGTGAGGACGCTTGAGGCTTGTCCCGTGAAGATTGCTGCGCCCGGTCGGTCAGCGGAAATGCCAACAGCGCCAACGCCAGGAAGCTTGAAGTGATTGTCCGTCGCATTTGCATCGATTATAGGTACCCCGCCAGCGCAGCGTCAATTCGGCTTTGCGTTTCTCCCGCAGCGTCACAAAGTTTCTTCAAATAGTCGCGCAATTCCGCCGGCAATGCGGCGCGAACTTCGATCCATGCACCGCTCCGAGGCTGAGCGAAGCCGAGCTTTGCGGCGTGCAGAAAATTGCGCCCCAGCGGCGGCAAGGTGAGCTTTCCCACGCGCAACTCCCCTGCCGCTCCGTAAAGCGTATCGCCAACCACCGGATGCTTCAGCGCGGAGAAATGCACTCGAATCTGATGCGTGCGCCCGGTGTGCAGTTGGACTTCCACCAGCGTCGTGCTGTCAATTTTCGCGAGCGCCTTCCAATCCGTCCGCGCCTCGCGCGGATTCGCGATTGCCTCGCCGTGCCAGGATTTGCGCTGCGTCGTCATGCGCGTGCGATGAATGGGGTCGCGCCCAATGGCCAGTTCGATTCGGCCGCTCTTCTCTCCCAGAATGCCCTGCACCAGAGCAATGTAAGTTTTCTTGATGGCCCGCTGGCGAAAGGCTTCACCCAGCTTCGCGTGAGCCGCGTCGCTCTTGGCGACAAGGATTACGCCCGAAGTTTCCTTGTCCAGCCGATGAACGATTCCCGGCCGCAGCGGATCGCCACCCTGCGAAAGCGCTTGCCCGCGCCCCAGAAGCGCGTTGACCAGCGTGCCGGAAACATTTCCAGCCCCCGCATGAACGGTCATCCCCGCGGCCTTGTTGATGGCGATGACGTCGTCGTCTTCGTAAAGCACGTCGAGCGGAATCGCTTCCGCCTCAGCGTGAGGTGCAGGCCGCGGCTGTGCCCGCACGGTGATAAGTTCCCCACCACGAAGTTTCTGCGAAGATTTCGCCGGCTTACCATTAACAAGCAGAAGGCCGCCATCGATGAGTTCCTGCACACGCGACCGCGAAAGTTCCGGGCAATGCGCGGCCACAAACCGGTCCAGCCGCGTCCCAGCGTCAGTAGACACCGCCAGAAGCTCGTGCATCACGGGTTGGGCCCCAGCCGGCACGGCAAGATTGTAGCAGCAGATTCTTCGTACGAGTGCCGCGCAAGACCTTCCCGTAGCACCCGCGATGACGGCCTTTTTGACGCTTTTCCGAACTTCCGGTTAGAATGCCGTACATCTGCGGCGATCGCGCTAAACCACATCAAACAGGAGACTCCCATGCAGATCAGGCTAGCCAGCGTAATGGTTGACAACCAAGAGAATGCTCTCCGCTTCTACACGACCACCTTGGGCTTCGTGAAGAACAAGGACATACCTATGGGTCCGTTCCGTTGGTTAACCGTGTCTTCGCCGGAGGGCGCGGCAGGCGTCGAGCTAGTGCTGGAGCCCATGGGTTTCGCGCCTGCTCAGACGTATCAAAAGGCCTTGTTTGCCGCTGGCATTCCAGCCACAGCGTTCCTAACCAACGACATCCACTCGGAGTACCGGCGTCTAAAGGCGCTTGGTGTCAGCTTCCGCGGGGAACCAAAGAGCATGGGGCCAATCACCACCGTCCTGTTTGAGGACACTTGTGGCAACCTCATCAACCTGGTTCAACCTACAGCCTAGCGCCTCGGTCGATACCCATCCCTTGAACTCCGCTCGTCAACCCCTCAACACGCAATAGCTTGGCCTCTCGTGATAAACTCTCACACAAGAGGGTTCTTGCGTGAAACCAAAAAGAAAATTCACCGTATTGATCGAGCAGGACGAGGAAGGTTATTACGTCGGCACGGTTCCCGCCCTTCGCGGTTGCCACACCCAAGCCAAGAAACTCGACACCCTGATGAAACGCGTGCGCGAAGTCGTTGAACTTTGCCTGGAAGACGATAACAATCGCGTCGGCCCCCTCGGGCTCGTCGGAATTCAACAAATCTCCGTATGACGCGTCTTCCCCGCGCCAAGGGAAGAGAGATTGTCCGCGCGCTCCAAAAAGCCGGCTTCACGGTCGATCGGACGCGCGGTAGTCACGTATTTCTCAAACACCCGGGCGGCAGAGCGACCGCTGTCCCCGCGCACTGAGGCGAAACGCTCGGTCCGGGCTTGTTGCGCGCCATCCTGCGCGACGTCGAATTGTCCGTGGATGAACTGATCGATCTGCTCTAGCCAAGCGGTTGCCCCGTCCTCGGTTTTCAGAGGGCGGGGTCTTTGAATTTCCTCCGTCCGCGTTTTGTATCCACTTTTCTCAAAGTTTTCCGCTTTCCCGCCCTGCGTCACCATCCCTCAAATTCCCCCCATCAATCGCGGCTAAAAACAACGCTCACGATGCCCTGCCGCGCCTTGCGCGAACTAACTCGGTTGGCGGCGCAAACAATCCGTCGTCGCACTTCGAGAGTCTGCTGCCAAACGCTCGCTCCGTTACTCAAATTCTTCGGGAGATCGGTAGCCCAACGCGGAGTGCAATCGATGGCGATTGTGGAACGATAAGGAGAACGAGAAAGGGCTGCTACAGAATTGCCGACAAACTTTTGTAAAATTCAGGGCCTCCCTAGTCATCGAGAGTTGGCAGGGTCTTCAGGACTTCGGTGGCCTTGGGCCGATTAAGAACGGGATCGTCCTTGCGGATTTTTCCGTCGCGGAAGACGAGCACGCGTCTGGCGAATTGCGCGATGTCATGCTCGTGCGTTACCAGTACGATCGTTAATCCTTTGTCGTTCAGGTTCTGAAAGATCTCCATAATCTCGACAGAGGTGCGGCTGTCGAGATTGCCGGTGGGCTCGTCGGCCAGCAGGATCGAGGGGCGGTTCACCAGCGCGCGCGCGACGGCAACCCGCTGTTGCTGCCCCCCGGACATTTGCGATGGGAAGTGCTGCGCGCGGCCCGCGAGGCCGACCATCGCCAGCGCCTCCGCGGCACGTTTCCCCCGCTCGGCCTTGTCGATTTTTGTGTACAGCGTGGGCAGCGCGGTATTTTCCAGGGCAGTCGTGCGCGCCAGTAAATTAAAGCCCTGGAAGACAAACCCGATTTTCTGGTTACGGATGAATGCCAGCGCCCGCTTGTCGTGCTGGGAGACGTCGATCCCCTCGAGCAGGTATCGCCCGGAACTGGGGCGGTCAAGGCAGCCCAGCATATTCATGAATGTGGATTTGCCGCTTCCGCTCGCGCCCATGATAGCCACGAACTCTCCTTGCCCAATCACAACGCTGACACCCCGTAGCGCATGCACGCGTGTTTCGCCTAGATCGTAGTACTTGTGGACGTCTTCCACGCGGATGACGGCGGAAGCAAGCGCCGTGGCTTCGGTTTGGTTGACGGCCGGCATCGAATCAATGGATGACATAGCGTAGTTTCATTACCCGCGAAGCTCTAGCGCCTAATCCCCGTGCCTCCTGGAGCCTGCGTTTTCGGCATCACGGAACGAATAATGAGTTCATCTCCTTCTTTCATTTCCCCTTTAATAACTCCGGTCGCTTCCGTATAAGAATGGTCCGTTATCCCCAGTGAAACCTTGACGGGCTCCATCGTGTTATCCGCGTGGAGTTTCCATACGACCGCATTCTCTGCCCTCGGAGCACGCGGCAGATTTTGTGCGCCACTGCTGGCCGGCGAGCCATGGTCGTCGCCGGCGCGTTGCCTCTCGTCTCCCTCGATCCCGTATCGCCGATAGAGCGCCAGAACTTCCTCGGGAGCCATTGGAGGCTTGTAGCGCAATGCGGTGTTAGGCAGCTTCAACACATTTTGCGCGGTGGTCACGGGGATGCTCACGTAGCCCGTCATTCCTGGGAACAGCTTCAGCTCCGGATTGTCGAATTCGATGATCGTGTCGTAGGTGACCACGTTTTGCACCGTGGTCGGATTCATCCGGACTTGGCTGACCACGCCGCGAAAAGTGTCCTTTGGAAAGGCATCTACCTTGAACGAAACCGCCTTCCCCAACTTGATGTTGCCAACATCGGACTCGTCCGTCTTCGTGTAAACCAGCATCTTTTTCAAATCCTGCGCGATGGTAAAGACCGTAGGCGCTTGCAATGACGCGGCTACGGTCTGGCCCACATCGACATTGCGCGCTACCACCGTGCCATCGATCGGGGATCGGATCACCGTATAGTTGAGATTGGTTTGGGCCACCGTCAGAGCCGCGGACTTTTGGCTGACTTGTGCCTCGGCCTGAGTAACGTTCGCGGCCGCTGCGCCCACCGCCGCGTTCGCTGAATCAAAGTTGGCTTTGGCGAGATCGAGTTGCTGCTGGCTCATGATGCGATCATTCGTGAGCTGAGCGACGCGATCGTAGTCCGCTTTGGTCTGCTGCGAGGCGGCCCTGGCTTTTTCCAGGTTGGCTTTCGCCGCCGCCACGTTGGCTTTGGCATTATCCAAATCGGCGGAAGCCTGCAGCAGCGCCCCTTGGAACAAGGCGGGATCGATCAGTGCGACGACATCGCCCTTCCGCACGCGGGAATTAAAATCAACATTCAGCTTCGCTATCGTGCCGGAGACTTGTGATCCAACTTGCACGGTGATCACCGCGTTTATTGTTCCGGTGGCTTCCACGACATCGTGGATGTCGCCCCGCTCAATCTTCGCGGTGAAGTGTTGCGGCTGGGCGCTGCGGTTCAGGCCGAAAGCCACAAATGCTCCAGCGAAGACCACCATGCCTGTCACGATGTACCACTTGCTCTTTGTGTTCATCTTTAGCCTTGAGACCTGAGACCCGGTAGTTTCATTCGTATCGCAATGCTTCGATAGGATCCAGCAGCGATGCCTTTCTCGCCGGGTAATACCCAAAAAACACGCCAACAGCAATCGAGAAGACAGCAGCAATCACGACGGACTCAAGCGACATCTGCATGGGCCAATGAAGCGTTTGGCCCACGAGATAGGAACCTACAACTCCGAACAACACCCCAGCCGTACCGCCCACCAGGCTGAGCATGACTGATTCTCCTAAGAATTGTAGCTGGATGGCCTCCTCGGTCGCGCCGACTGCCACCCGAACGCCGATTTCACGGGTCCGCTCGGTAACTGAAACGAGCATGACGTTCATGATCCCGATTCCACCCACTAGCAAGGAAATGGAAGCTATGGCGATCAGAAGAATCGTAAGAGTCCGGCTGGCCTCGAGTTGCGCCTGAATAATGTCCTCGGGATTCCGAATGTTGAAGTCATCTTCCTCTTCCGCGCGCAAATGATGGCGGTCCCGGAGCACCGCTGCCGCTTCCTGACCTGCCACCTTGACCGCAGACTGCGATACTGCCGAGCAAAGTATGTCGTCCAGCCAAGTGATCCCTTTGATCTTCTTCTGAGCCGTGGTGTACGGCATAAGAATGATATCGTCCTGGTCTTGCCCGGAGACAGACAGCCCCTTGGGATGAAGAGTAGCCACGACCTTACAGGGGAGATCCTTTACGCGAATCACTTTCCCAATCGGGTCCTCGACGCCAAAGAGCTGATCGCGCACGGTACGGCCGATCGCACAGACGTCCGCGGCCCGGTCCGCATCTTCCTGGGAAAATGCGGCGCCCTGATCCACATACCAGCGCTTTATGTCGAAGAACTCCGGGGCCACGCCCTGGAACTTCGTAAACCAGTTTTGGTTTCCGTAGATGATCTGAACCGGTCCATCGACGTTGGGTGAGACGCTCTTGATCAATGAGATCTGATTCTTGATGGCCACGGCATCCGCGAACGTCAGCGTTTTGGTTCCGTGCGTGCCCGTGCGCACTCCATTCACCGCGCGCCCGCCGGCTTCTATCCAGACAAAATTATCTCCCAGGTTGTTCAACTGCTGTTCCACCTGCGCTTGTCCCGCTTTGCCGATCGCGACGACGCAGATAACCGCTGCGATCCCGATGGTGATGCCCAGGACCGTCAGCACGCTTCGCATTTTATTCCGAAGCAACGCCACCAGTGCGGATTGAAGCAGAACGGCGTAATTCACATCGCTCTCCTGCCAACCAAGAAAGTACGCGCCACCTTAACTTCGATTCCCTGGTGCACTCCGTCAACACTCCCCAGTACCCGGGCGCAGTTCAAGTAACATATTACGCAGCCTCGCTGTGTGGGGCGAATCCAAAACGCGTTCTCAATTTTAGCGAGGCAGAGCCTTCGGGTTCAGCGGAGAACCGGGACGTTGACTCGCTTCAGAGGCGCTACCAGCCGCAAGCAATCCTACTTTGCAGAGCTCCTGAATTTATAGTTAACTTTCCTTTATTTTTGCCGCCCGAAAAGGCGATGAACTTACGGGGCGCTGACGCTGATGACACGATCGGCTGGCGGGCGACAGCCTGCTGCCTACAAAAATTCGAGCGGTGTAATCGCAACCGAATACGTTTCCTCCCCGGAGGCCTCGCGGGAGTCCACAAGCGAATCCCGCGCTCCCCCAAAATGTTTTTCTCGATGACCGGGAATACCGTTGATTTCAGGGCCTCGAAGACCCGCGGACCGCGGTTAGGAAAAGAAAAGCACCATTGAATTCGTTTTGTTTATGCTAGAATCCCGCCGTTGAGCCACTACCAAAGAGGGACGATCCAAGGCCACGGCCAGGGGGAAAGAACAACGAGACCATAGACCCGATACCACCACGGCCGTGACATGATGGCCAGTCCCGGCGCCATTAAATGGAAGCGTCTCTCACCAGAAAGGGGGCTCTCTAAAATGCATCGGTTCCCTATCCCCTCAACGGAAATCACCCAGGTGGGCTATCAGGAAGATTCGGAGACGCTCGAAATCCAGTTTATTAAGGGCGAGGTCTATCAGTTCTTCAACGTGCCTTCAAGTGTGTTCGATGAATTCATGAGCGCCCCCTCCAAAGAGGGATATTATCACTCGAAAATCGGCGAGCGCTTCCCCTGCTCGCGCATTGCGTGATTGCGATTTGGTTCGGCTAGAGGACTCCGGGGAGGGACCGCGAGCGCGGTCTTTCCGGGGCATTTAGTGGCTGGCTCAACTTAGTTTCCGCCGCAGGAATCGGACCTGTGCTGCAGTGGTTGAGGTTTACTTCGCACTCCCTCCGCCGAGCAGTCCGCTCGCGGCCCCCACGCCTGCCAGAAGCAATCCTCCGAACAGCCCGCGTGATCGGCTAAAGTGAAATTTTTGCAATAGGTCACAGTGACACGTCGATCATCCCAAAATTTCCCGCCAATTTCCCTTGACTTTCCTCTACCCCGTGCTATACTTAACTCTGTAGAGAACTCCATCTGGAGTGCGGGAGCTTGCTCCCGCTTTTCTCTCTACGGCACTCGCTTTTCCACTCGTGCCAGGCCCCGTCAACCGAAATACGTCCCCTTTAGAATCAATGAATTACGAATTGCAAATTCTGTAAGTCGTTTCTCTTGATATTCATACAAAATGGGGGGGTAGGGGCACTCCTTCTTCGCTGCCCACTACAACAGGACTCGGCCAGCTCAGCCGTTCTCTAGATCGCGCTTCTTTCCGTAACGAAACGCCAGCCCAACGCCGAGGGTCATGAACCCGATCGGGGGGACTACAAGCACGAGAACGCCTTTGCTGATGGCCTTCTGACCGTCCTTGGAAGTTGCCGCCGCGGAACTCCGGCACATCGCGCAACCCTGGCTGAACGCGGGCGCGGCCCAGAGAAAGAGCGATAAGACGAGGAGCGCGGAACGAACTTTCATTTCACTCCCAGATAGAGAATGCGAAAAGCATCCGGAAAGAAAAAGATGGTCATCAAGATCAGACACGCGACCACCGAACACATTGTAAGCCATTTCATTCTCGATACTTCATATTTTAAATGCATGAAGTAGCCGATGATCAGCGCGGCCTTCACAAACGACAAGCCCAGCAGAATGGTCAACATCTTCACGGGCTGCAAATTCTGATAGGTCAGATAGACTTCGATAGCAGTCATCACCAGGAGCGCGCCCCACACCCAGAAGAATAGCGCTTTGCCGTGATGGCGGTGCTGCTCAGCAACCCGCTCCGCGATGGCTATTTGAGTAGTATCCATATCCTTCCGGCTCCTAGTGAAGAATCTTGGCGGACATCAGATAGACCAAAGGAAAGATGAACATCCACACGAGGTCCACGAAGTGCCAGTACAGGCCGGCAACTTCCACGTCGGACGAGTCGTATACCTTGGGCTTCAGCCACAGGATCACAGAGCACACGATGGCCGCGATTAAGAGCACGTGCGCGCCATAGTGGAAGGGACTATAGACCGGCGTTCCCAACCAGGCCACCAGCCAGAGGACCAGCAGGATGGGAATGAACTTGCGCCGCAACGCCACCACGCCGAGGTATACTACACCCAGCGTCACGTGCAGCATGTGCATCCCGGTCAGCCCGAAGAAAGTTGCGCCAAACTGCGGCACGGTCTTGGATACGTTCACAAACTCACTGGCGGCCTCATGGCCCGGAACTTTGGGGAACATGGGAAGAGTCAAACCTTCCGCGATCAGATTGCTCCATTCGCGGCCGTGAAGCACGATGAATCCCGTGCCGCATACCATGGTGGCGAGCAGCCACAGGCGTTGCCCTTTGGCATCGCCATGCACGGAAGCCCTGACCGCCAGCACCATCGTCAG